>Ga0335396_10001131_pt1 | contig 35226 bp, 25 predicted proteins | sample FRY02_FD_205743 | JGI IMG/M metagenome (GOLD analysis project Ga0335396, IMG submission 205743) | Freshwater microbial communities from Lake Fryxell liftoff mats and glacier meltwater in Antarctica - FRY-02 (spades assembly) (version 2) | ecosystem: Environmental > Aquatic > Freshwater > Ice >... | reverse complement strand
GCAAAGATCGGACGATCAATGAAGAATTTGGAGAGCGCTGACACAGAAGGCCTCGAGTAAGAATTGATGGTCCGTGAAGCGGAAGCGGAATCGTGAAACAATCGGCTGGAGGGTAAAGTGCTTGTTGCCAGCGAACGTGCTTTGGCGTGCTGAATTCATTGATTACGGTCGCCTGTGGCTTGCCGTTAAACGATTTATTGATCGGCCGCTTTGGCAGCGACTTCGATTCCCGACCGAACTCGCTGAATCCCTCGCACAACGACCTGCTCGTCCGCCTTGAGTGACCGTGACGCGGACTCGCCAGCAGCTTTCACTGCCACAATTTCCCGCAGGTCACCATCCAGCAGTCCAACCTCCGCACTCAGGCGCATCGCTTTGTTTTCGGCATTCACCACAAACAGATACCGACTTCCCTGATCCGAGCCCAATGCCGCTTCCGGAACCATCAGCGCTGTACGTGGTCGGCCGATCGGAATTCGAATTCGGGCGAACATTCCCGGCGTCAGCACACGCCCGCCAGTTTCCGGTTTAGGGTTCGGGAGATCGGCTTTGATCACGATCGTGCCCGTCTTTGAATCCACCTGATTGTTGATGAACTGCACAGTGCCTTTCAAAGGATAGTCCTGTTTATGGATCGGCAGGCCCACTTCCACAGGAATGACGTTCTCTCCCGGAGACTCCAGCTTTCCATCACGAATCGCCTGCTGCAGCCGCAGCAGGGTGTTCTCATCCATGTCAAAGACAGCCGATACCGGATCGACAGCCACGATTGTGGACAACAGTGTGGAATTGAAGGCACCGGACGGGCCACCAGTGACAAAATTTCCTTCGTCCACCAGACGGTCGCCAATCTTTCCGGAGATCGAGGCTCTGAGCTGACAATATCCCAGATTGATCTCGGCTGTCTTCTGATTGGCCTTTGCCACATCGAGCGATGCCGCTGCCTCCGCCGTCTCACCGGCTGCCGTTCTTCTTCTGACGCCTTCAAGGTGCATGGCACTTGAGCTTTGCACAAATTGCGATTCATCGTCCTGTCATCAATCGTCCTGTCAAACATTGATAAAGAGACCGTTTGAATCAATGATCGGTGCCACCTTAAGCACCAGCGTTTACCTCGCTAAAATGCGGGGCGTTGCCCACGCGGTTAAATGATGAAAATTCCGCACGGGTGTTTATGTGTCGACTAATCGCCAGCCTCCTAGATCGCAATTCGTTACTTCCCTCGAATCAGTCGCAGCACGAATCCCGCGGGAGCCATCCGATGGTCAAGCTATTACTCTTTTAAGGTGCCTGGCACCTGCGTTCGCTTGTCGTTCCCGTAGTGGTCTGACCCACCCAGCATGGTGTTTATGCAAACGCCACACCTTCCCTGTTTGGCAATGCGGACTGACCTTGGTATCACTCAATTCATCCCCGCGTAACAGGCCGAGAAAAGGCTGCTCAGTTGGATGCTATCGCCTTTTTCGCTATCCAGCCAATCGCTCCGACCGCCAGAGCGACAATCGCGACGATGCCTTTGATGAGTCCTCGAGTCGAACGGAAACTTGTGCCATCTGACGAATCTCCGCCGGAGCACTTTGGACACGCGTCGCCTTCTTTCAATCCGTCCGCGTCGGAAAACTCCGCTCCGCAGTTTTCGCAGGTAAGGATATCGTTAAAGCGACGAAATCCTGGTCGGTTCGGCATCTCTGGAGGATTATAGCCGGTCGATGGCGGAGGCGAGATATTCGAAGACGCGCCCATGCCTGGAAACGCTCCCGGTCCGCCACTTCCCGGGTTGTAGCCCGGTGCTGATGAGCCGCCTGAACTGTCCGTTCCGGGGAATCCGTTTCCTCCCGGCGGCATGGCTGGGCGTGGTGGTGTCATCGAGCCTGGCTGACCCATGCCAGGCGAAGATCCCGGAATGCTCGGCGGCATTGATCCCGGAAAGCCCGGCGGCATTGATCCGGGATAGCCTGGTGGCATTTGACCTGGAGGCATCTGCCCCGGTATCGGCATGGACCCTGGATTGGTGCCGGGAGCTCCAGTTGCTCCATTCGGTGTCTGCTGAGCCAGCCACTGCTGATCAGTCGGACTAAATCCGGCGACCGGAAACGTCTGGATTTTCCCATCGACTTTGATTTGAACATTCGGACCAACGACAGCGACAAACTCGCCTACGATCTGATTTCCATGAACATCGGACCATGTCCGTTCATTTGGATTGACTGCCCCCGGCAACAGATCTGCCATCGAAGGCATGGAACCACTTGCTGATGATCGGCCTGTTTCAAGATCGTTGAGCCGAATTGCGTCGTTCGCTTTCCCGCTTGACTGCAACGCACTTTTGACAACCGGTCGGTCGAGGACAGTTTCAGGTAGGGGATGTTTTCAATTCCCGTCGTTGTCCGGACCTGAACGTCATCGCCCGAGACTCCTGCAAAATCGCCGGATATTGCTGATTGCCCGGTCGGTCTCCACTTTCGTGCTTCGGCACTGTTGCAGACTAAGGCCAATATCAATAAAGCGCTGAGGCTGATTCGCATCTGTCTTTTCCGTTCAAGCTGATCAAGCTGTCTCTATCGAGTCCAAGGTTGTTGACCACGTTATCCCAGCCATGCCGCCCGGTCAACTTCACCCTTACTTTTCTGAGCGACGTGGGTCATTTTTTCCATGATTCCCGGGCCTTTGACGAGCCAGCGTTGGTGTTCTTCAGTTCGACCCTGCTGTGTCGTTATTTTTCCGGCATAACTATAGATTATCCTGAGACGATCGTAGCCCACCGGACGAACTCACCTTTTACCATTTTTCAAATGGTTCTCGTCGATTTTTGTTCCGTAAAGGGGGGATGTTTCAATCGCATTGTGTTTCACGTCCGTGGCACCGGTTTCCGTGCCATTGCGTTCGCGTGAACGCCCACGGACACAAACACTTTTATTTTCCCAGGTTAAGGCGAACATTAAATAAATGATTGACGTACGATTAAAGTATCGTGCAATGTAATTGTCGTTTGATTTTTACGTGCTTAAATGTACAGGAGATTCGATGTGGCACAGCAGGTTGGATCCGGAAGCGTGTTCGGTCGCGATCCGCTGATCGAGCGAATTTGGAAAAAGCTGGAGACGCATTCGCTGCGATTTACGGCAGAACGCCGTGTTGGAAAAACCACCGTGATGAAGAAAATGTCCGCCGAACCTCGCGATGGTTGGCAGGTGGTTTTTATTGACCTGGAAGGTGTGGCGTCGCCGGAAGGATTTGCGGAAGCATTGCTTTCGAAAATCAGACCGCTAATACCAGCAGGCCAGACTGGTCAGCAGTGGTTTCAGAAGATCCTGGAGACTGTTAGCGGCACAGAGATCGGCGGCGTCATCAAGCTACCTGAGTTCAGCAGGATCGGCTGGTTTGCATCATGTCATTTCGGAGCTACGTGGAGAAACTTTCGCGAGTCAGCCCGTCAATGACATGCCTCTCGTCGAAATCAGGTCGCTCGAACTGGAAGATGCAATCGCACTCGCGACGCGACTTTTGGGCGTCGAGGCTGTGGATTTGAGTAAAGAAGCATCCATCGAAGAACTCTCGCATTCGCTGGCAACAGAAACTGACCGTGTTCCGTTTTATCTGCAGCGTGTGGTTGCCAGACTCGCGGAACTTGATCGCCCGGTGGTGCTGGATGATGTTCGCAATATGGTGAATCATCACCATTTGATCAGCGACGAAACCAAGCGGTATTCATTTCGATTTCCGCTGATTCAGAAATGGTGGATACTCGCTCAGGGGCTCTCATCATGAAGCGTCGTTCAAGACTCTCTGCCTTTACCCCAAGTAACACCGATCCGGAACTGCTCGAACGGATCTTCGTTCAGCGGGAAAAACTGCTGAGTGCGATTACGAGTCGTCTCGCTCGCAGCATGAACTCCGGGGAAAAGCATCACGTGCTACTCATTGGTCCGCGAGGATCTGGAAAAACCAACCTGGTCACGCTTAGTGTGCATCGCCTTAGGCTGCAACGGGAATTGAGCGATGTGATGCGAGTGGCATGGCTGGGCGAAGATGACGTGATGGTCGAGTTGATCGACATTGCCTTAGCGATTGCCGACCGTCTCGCCGAAGAATATCCCGATGAGTTCTCAGCCAATCCGCGGTCGGACATTCGAGGACTATCCGGCGACGATGCGGCGATTGCTGTGCTGAACCTTGTGCTGGAGCAGCTCAAGCATCGCAACTTGCTTGTCGTGATGGAGAATCTGGATCGTGTGTTTGCAGGTCTGGGTGACCTTGGTCAGAAGCGTTGGCGGGCGTTCCTGCAAGAGACGACTCGCATCGCCACGCTGGCTACGTCGCAACAACTTTTCGAAGGCGTTACCAGCCGTGACGAAGCTTTCTTTGCCTTCTTTGACTTGCACCATCTCAAGCCGCTCTCAGTCGACGATGCGAGTGAATTGATTGGCAATGTCGCAGTCGAGCAGGGCAAATCGGACCTGGTGAAGTTCCTGAATTCGTCCAACGGCCGCTATCGTATCCGAGCGATGCATCACCTTACAGGGGGCAACCATCGCATGTATGTGATGCTCTCGGAGTATCTCTCGAAAGATTCGCTCGACGATTTGGTGGAGTCCTTTGAGCAATTGGCTGATGAGCTGACGCCGTACGTCCAGGAGCGAATGCGTTCCGTGCCACCTCAGCAGGCCAAGTTGATTCAGTGTCTGGCGAATTCCGAGGGTGCTCGGACGGTAAAAGAGATTGCGGAAGAAACCTTTGTCGCGGAACGAAATTGCTCCAAGCAGTTGGGCAATCTTCGCGAGTCGGGTTTTGTCATCTCTTCAAAGCGAGGCAAAGAATCTTACTACGAGCTTGCCGAGCCGCTGATGCGTTTGTGTTTGGAAGTCAAGAACCAACGCGAACGCCCGCTCAAGCTGGTAGCAAAGTTCTTGAAGGTCTGGTTTCCGGTATCCAGCCTGGCAGCTTCTGTGAAGCGGAGCCGCGAAAACATCACTCGAGGTGATCAGTACCGTCTCGAAGCAATGACAATGAACAACGACTTCGAGGCTGCAATCAAGGACGGACTGTCCAGGGAAATCATGGAGATGATCCAACAAGGCGATTTCCAGGGTGCTAAAAAACTGACCGAGGAAATGGCATTTGTTGATGCAGTGGAAGAGAAATGGCTTGGTTCCTTCGTTGCATCACGTGAAGGGAATTGCAAAGACGAGATCAAATGGTTGCCCAAATTAATTTCGCTGCCCAGCACGTCTACGCTACAGAGAGCGAAGGCTTTGTTGAATCGCGGATTGACCTACAGCCAGCAAGGAGAACTGGAACTGGGGATCGCGGACTACTCGACGCTGATCGAGATGCCCGACGCGCCCACTGACGTGAGAGCAACGGCACACTTCAGGATTGGGACGATTCAATGGAACGATGGTCGATATCTACAGTCAGAAGAGAACTTCAGAGCATCACTGAACGTTGAAGGGGCATCTTCGCAGATGCGAACCGCGAGCTTATTTGCCTTGCCGGAGCCGATGGTCGCACTGCATGGAATGCCGGAAGTGATTGCGGCTCTTCGTGAGGCATTTGAGACGGGTGATCCGCAATGTGATGAGTACGGAGGAACCCCCGGCGATTTGCTGCGAATGATCCTGCAACGCGGGCAAACGGAATGGAACGACTACGCCCAGGCTCTCGTTCCCTTATTCGATCAAAATGGTGTTGGCGAAAAACTCGGGAAGGGAATCGTACAGTCCATTGGTAAGTTGGACGTAGGCGACTATTCGAACACTCAGCTCAGTTTGTGGAACAGTGCATGGCAGGAAGCAGCACAGCAGTGTTCCGACCTTGAACTTCCGCTGCGATGCCTTTCCGCCGCCACAGAAGTTCTGCGCATGAAGACCCCAACAGATCGACCGCTATTTCAGTTGCCGCTGGAGATTCGAGGCATCGTTCGTGACCAACTTACGAGTACGCTTGGCTCACCCGAGTAGTAACCGGACAAATCCGCGTCAGACATTGCCACTCCGAAAAATGAACTGTGTTCAGACCTTATGAAAAGAATCCTGCTGCCAAATCTGTTCTTTGAAGAAGAACTGCAATCGATCCCAACAACCGGCTCGCCAAAAGCCCAACGACTTGTTGCGGAGCTAGGGCCTGTCATGGGTTTGCTCGGAATCGACGACGGTTCGCATAACGGCGAAGATGGTGCTGGTTTATCTGCAAACAACAGGAACAAACGCACAATCGTTGTCGTTGATCAAAACGCACGGCCGGGACTGCTGCCGCCAGCATTGCAACACGTCGAATTTCTGACGATAAACGAACTTGCTGACGCCGTGCGGAATGAATCTCGCGTTCCGTCAGATCCAGCTGATCTCTGGCAGGCATTGCCGTGGGGGTGGAGCGAGACTGCGATCGCCACGTTGAGTCATGTGCTCGCCGGACAGCTCTCACATGACCGGCAAGTGTTAAATTCAAATGCTCTTGAAATGCGGGCTCCTGACATCCACGCTCCTGACATTGATGCAGTCCGCTTGATCAATAGTCGACAGTTTCAGTCACAGTTTGATTCTGCCATTGAAATGGATGGCACTGGTCGAATTGATGCGTTCGGCACACTCTGCCGTTCTGAGGCGGAAGTGCAGACTGCAATCGAAGTCGCAACCCGCTATTCACCACGCGGTTGGGTGATCAAAGCCGACCTGAGTCATGCGTCTCGAAATCGCCTGCTGAGCACTGCTGTAGAACTTCGGCCTGAACAACTTGCGTGGCTGAAATCTCGATTCGAGCACAACGAATATGTGTATGTTGAACCGTGGATTGAACGCATTTCAGAATGCGGCCTGCAGTTTTTCGTCACGCAATCTGAATCCGCTGAGCCTCGTATTCACTTCATTGGCGCGGCGGAGATGGTGACCGACGACGCAGGTCAGTATCGCGGCAGTGTGGTGCATTCTACTGAAACAAACGGCAGGCCGCACGACGCCCCTCACCACCAGATCTGGCAGCCAGCAATTAATCATTGCAGCAAGATCGCAGAAGCTGCCGCAGCCAGCGGATACTTTGGGCATGTCGGCTTCGACTGTATGATGTTTCTGTGTCCCAGGCAGAATCGTCCGTGGTTGCGTCTCTCCCACGATATCAACGGCCGACTGACAATGGGCCGAGTCGCGTTGGCATTGAAAACGCTGCTGAAACCCAATGAAACGGGAGTCTGGCTGCATGCCGCCGAGAATTCTCTTCAGCAAAGCTGGAAAGATTTTGACGATATTCCGCTTTACGACGTACGGATCGAACGAACGAGTCCTGGTCTGATTGGCGGAAAACCAGCAAAAACCGAAACAGCGTTTGTCGTTTCTGGCAATTCTGAGCATCTCAACGCCGCCTGTCGCCGGATTTTAGGGCAGAGTGTAAGGTTGCCGACTTTGATGAAAACAGGCCGCGAAGAAAGATTTCCCCCGCGATGACTGAAACGATACATCCTGAATCTCTGCGACCGTGGTCACCAGAATGGTACGCTCTGCAAAAAAGCACCATTGGAGAATCCGCGTGCCAGCAACTTGGCTTTTACGTGATTCCGCCGGAACTGCGACTGTCAGTCGTGATTCCCGTTTACAACGAAGAAAAAACGCTGCGGCTGCTGATCGATAAAGTTCGTGAAGTGCCGATTCGCAAAGAACTCATCCTCATTGATGACTGCAGCAAAGATCGATCACGCGACGTCTTGAAGGCGCTCGAAGCCGAAGGCGGAAACGACGACTTCAACCGCATTCGCATCTTCTTTCACGACGTCAACAAAGGCAAAGGCGCGGCGTTGAAGACGGGCTTTGCGAATGTCGAAGGCGACATCGTGATTATTCAGGACGCCGATCTGGAATACAATCCGTCTGAATACCCGCGTCTGCTACAACCGATCGTAGAAGATAAAGCCGACGTTGTTTTCGGAAGCCGCTTTCTGGGCGATCGGGCGCATCGAGTTCTTTACTTCTGGCATTACCTTGGTAACCGCTTTCTCACGACCTTGTCGAACTGCTTTACGAATCTGAATTTGTCGGACATGGAGACGTGCTACAAAGTCTTCCGCCGCAGCGTGATCGACGACATCACACCGAAGCTGGTGCAGAACCGATTCGGATTTGAACCAGAAATCACCGCCAGAATCGCTCGCCGCAAACTGCGAGTCTTTGAGACGTCTGTCAGCTACGCCGGACGCACGTACGCTGAAGGCAAGAAGATCGGCTGGCGCGATGGGTTCAAGGCGATCTGGTGCATCGTTCGCTTTGGCGTCGCCGATTGATCGGAATGAAACCGATTGCTATTTGAAGTTTTCAATTTGAACTATCAAATAGAAAATTCAAAATCGCCTTCGCAATATCTGCGACTCTCTTCAAGGCCGTTCAAGTGAAGTGCTATTGAACAGCGTTAAGACGTCGTTCATGAAATTTCTTCCACTCGTCGCCAAGTTCCTGCATTGTCTTGCCGGTCAGGTCTTTCCAGATGGATTCCGCATAGCGACCTTCACGAGCGGCGGCGTTGAGCTTCTGCACGAGATCTTTGTCATAGGTCTGCGTGAGCCAATCGAGAAAGTTACCGGTAACGCGGTAGCTGGAGTCGTAGTTCGCTTTGGCGAAGTTGCCCTTCGTGATTTCCGCGCCGTGCGATTGTGGTTCATACAGGAACCAGCGCACGTAGTCGGCGATGCCTTCCACAACCCAGCCAGGCGTTTGGGCTGCATTGAGTTTCCCGCGACGGCTCCAGTAATTTTGCACCACATGCACCAATTCATGCACCACCGCACCGCGTGCTTCGCTTTGCAATTGATTGCGAAACCATGGCGCGTTCAGATTCACGCCAGTTCCCGCAGCCGAGGCCGGGGTGCCTCGCATGTCGTGACGAAATCGGAACGACACATTGGCTGGAGCCACATAACCTTCACTTGCCAGCATGGCTACGATTCGCGGATACCATTCGACGACGACAGCTTTGAGTTCCTTTTCAGACCAATCCACCAAATCTGGCGCTTCTGTGGCGTCTACAGTGAAGTGATATTTGCCATCGTCCGTTTCGAATGACGTCAAAATCGGTTTTTCGACGATCGACGTTGGTGCTGGACCATTGGCATCCACGACGTCAATTTCGCTGTAAAAAGTATTGCCGAACGGGTCGCGATTTTCCGTCTGTTCGATATCAAACAGCAGATAACGGAACTGCCCTATTGCTGTGGCCGTGTCTGAAATTGTTACTCCATGCTGACCGCCTTCACGATCGTTTTCCGACGGCCGAGTGTCCACGTTTGCGACCAGCGTCCAACCACTCGTAGCCGGATCGACACCTGCTTTCGGTTCCGGATTGAAGTCTGTTGCCTTGCCGTTCGCTGCATACAATCGATAGACCTGCGGCGCGCGGGAGCTGGAATGCCATGAATAACTGCTGACTTCTTTCACTGAAATTACGCTGCCGAGATCAATCGAAATGCGACCACCATTTGTGCCCGCTCGAAAGAAGCAATTCCGCGCCGGCTGGTCATCGCTAGCCGCCACGCGACCGTCGTGCAGCACGTCGAGATCTCCACCATTTTGATCGCGGTCGCCACTGATGATCTTAAACGTCGCGTTCGTCGCGGCGTCATTATTCGATAACGCAGGAACCGACTTAAAAGTGAATCCCGAATCGTTCTCGCTGTATCCGGCCACCACTTCGATTTCCGCGTGCGATGCCGAATCAAGTATCAGAACCAATGATAGAGCATTTAAAAATTGACGCATCGTTTGCGCACCTTGATGTCTCGTCCCGGAGCATTCCTCCGTGAACTCTGTGTTCTCCGTGGTGAAAAATGCGATTTGTTTTAACACGGAAGTATACGGAGAGCACGGAGAATTCAGCAATGGAGTATCGAAACTAAAACCTCATTGCGTTCGCCTACTGCACTTTTACAGCCGCTGCCTTTTCTACAGATGCTTTCATCTTTGCCAGACCGGTCTTCGCGACTTCGAGTGGATCCTGCTTCCAGTATTCGCGGTTGAACAATTCAAGCGACAGCACGATGTTGCGGCCTGGCCCTCCGATGTCGTTAAGAATCGGTGACATCGGTGCGATGCCATTGCCGGGATAGACTCGGTCAGCATCGCCAATCTTGTCTCGTTCTGGCATCTCAGGATAATCGTTAACGTGGAATACCTGCATCGCGTCTTTGCTCAGCAGTCGCAATCCCTCGAAATCAGAGCCGCCTTTGTAGAGATGATAAATATCCAGCAGAGCGCATGCTTTGGGATGTCCGACTTCCCCGAGCACATACATGACTTCGCCAAGTCGCGACAGGTTCTTCGAAAAGCCCCAGACTTCAAGTTGAGGTACCACGCCAGTCTGATCACCAACTTCCAGCAGTGCGCGGAAACGTTCGGCAACGATGGGCAATTCAATCTTTGGACTATTGCTCTCGTGGGCACCCACGGGCGGGGCGGCGATGCGAATGCCGCCGATTTCTCGCAGCATGCCCATGTCGCGTTTTGCTTCTTCCAAAGCATCCAGGCGACGTTTGTCGTCGTCCACGATCCAGTTCGCAAACCCGATCGCACTTTCGACGGTCAGTCCCGCATCAGAAATCTTCTTGCGAAGATCTGGCAGGCTGCCGCCTTGTTTTAAGAATTCGCGAAGCGTCGGAATCCATGGTTCGATGGCGTCGTAGCCAGCCTGACCAGCGATTTCCACTTCCTTCTCGATCCCCAGCTGCGGTTCGCGAATCGTGCTGGTGTTCAGGCAGTAACGATAGCCTGTCGCGTCCCCTTGAACGCTTGTTGGACCTGTCGAGGCACCGGTCAATGTGCCGGAACTCAGCGACGGTCTGGAGTTCAAAATGGCCAGACCCACGGCTGATATCCCGGCGGACGACACAAAACGACGGCGATCAAATGACATTCCGGACCTCAGCAAAACCAAAAAGGGATGCGAATAACAAAGGGGAAACCAGAAAAATCCTTCCAAAACCTAACAATTGATGCCATGAATTGGAACCGAAGGCGCTTTGGCCAGCAATTCTTGCCAGTCGCCGAGAAACGCCGCATCCCATACTGCGTATACTGTGCATATTTCGTATTCTATTTACTGCTACAAATCCGAAGAAACAGGAAGTGGACACGGGGTGATTCTCACTTGAAGAGTCCTGATCCTGCGGTACCGTAGGAATTCGGAAAATTATTGTTCGACAAGCGGTTGTACGACTATGAAACTCGCATGGCATTTCAGCAAAGTGAACCCCCGGTTCAAAAACCGTGAAGCGACTCAGGGTGAGTTCTTCGCGAATGATACCGAGCTGCGTGCGTTCGTCCGTGAAGCCATTCAGAATTCTCTGGACGCACGAAGGCCGGGGCATACCGGGCCGATCTCAGTGCGAATTTTCGTCTCCGGCAGCAAGTCCGCATTGTCGCTTGATGCGTCTAAGCGCTACTTCAAAAATGGCTGGGAGCATTTTCATGCGGAAGGCAGCGGATTGCGAGACGCTCCTGGCCGAGGCGATGATTGCCATTTTATCACCTACGAAGATAGTGGCACGACAGGTCTGACCGGAGATGTAAATCAGTATCATGAAGTGGCTGGCGTCAGGAATCCTTTCTATTACTTCTTTCGAGCGGAAGGACAGTCCAATAAGACGGATTCTGGACGAGGCCGTTGGGGACTTGGCAAGTTCGTGTTTCCTCGCTGCAGTCGCATCCGCAGTTTTTTTGGAGTCACAGTGCGGCATGATGATCGGAAACGGTTGCTCGTTGGGCAGTCGATTTTGCGATCTCATAATGTTGACGACAAGAGTTACACTCCTGATGGCTGGTTTGGTGAGAAGCCCATCAAGGATGAAGCTGCCGCTCCGGTGGATGATCAGAAGTTTATCGAACAGTTCTGTGAGGACTTTTGCCTGGAACGAGGCACCGATCCCGGGCTTTCGATTGTCGTGCCATACTGTGACGAACGCTGGACGTCTGCTGCAGTCGTTGACGCCATTGTGCAGGACTACTTTTATCCAGTCCTGAAAGAAGATCTTATCGTCACTGTGGAAGACGCGGACACACAGATCGTACTCAACGCTCAGACGATACCGTCTGTTGTTGGACAATGCAGTGATTCTGTTCGCGAAATGATTCAGCCGATGTTGAATCTATCGCAATGGGCGTTGCATCTGCCGGAAACAAAATCAGAAGGCACCATAACGCATCTCGAAGAATCTTCCGCGACCAACGAATTATTCATTCTCAGCAGCTTCAACGGCAAAGCGACAAAATGGAATCGCAAGTCGATTGATGACAATGTGTTTGATGACATGCGTAAGATGCTGCAGGAAAAGCAACGCATCGCCGTGCGTATTCCGGTACTGGTTCAGTACAAGAATGGACTCAGCAAAAAGTCGCACTTTGACGCATTTATCGAGCGTTGCGAAGGATCTTCGCAAAAACGTCCCATGTTCATTCGCGACAGCATCGTGATTTCGGACGTTCGCACGCGACTTATGCGAGATGTCTATGCAATTGTCGCCATTGATGACGCTCCGCTGACTGGCTTCCTGGGAGACGCTGAAAACCCGGCGCATACGGAATGGAGCGAAGAGACTTCTCACTTCAAAGGTAAGTACATTAACGGCACGGCGACGTTGCGATTTATTCGCAATGCGGTATCGGACCTGTGTCAAATGTTGGCGGAAGCGGCGGACGATGATGATCCCGAATTGCTGCTGGATGTGTTTTCTGTGGGGACCGGTCACGAGCAACAGGGTCTGCCGGTAGAATTTTCGTCGATGACCAGTAAGCAAACTGCTGCTTCAACTGACCGTTTGAAACTTCTGAACGCTAAGCCTCGCAAACGCAAGACGTTTCGACTTTCGAGTCGCCAGGGCGGATTTCGCATCGGCAGTCGCAAGGACATGGTTGATCCACGTCAGCCGATAGAAGTGCATATTGCGTACGACCGACGCGGCGGCAGTCCGCTGAAGAAATATTCCACAACGGATTTCCGACTGAATGAAAACCCGATCTGCATCGAAGCGAAGAACGCCATCATTGAGATTCGCGATCCGAATCACATGATAATTTTTCCGCTGGGTGACGAATTCAGCGTGGTTGTCACCGGCTTCGACGTCAACCGTGACTTGTTTGTGCAGGCAAAGAACAGCCAGGAGATCAACAAAACCATGAAGCCCGCCGCAAGGCCCCGGCTTCGCATCGCGCATGCTTGAGCAACAATGCACAAGTTGTAACGTACGTGGTCAGAAATGATGCTTCCACTTATCTTGCACTGCCCAGCGGACGAATGTCAAATGGAAGATCGGACGTTGCTGTTTGCAGGCTGAGTTGATCGCTAACACGAAGACGCAGGATGTACCGGCCGGGTGAAAGCGACGGAATCGTCAGTTCATAGCTTTGGAAATAGTCGGTGCGTTCGGCGGCGCAGCGGTCTTCAATTTCCGGCAGCCGAATTGTTCGCGATGCCATCGGTTCTGTTTCTCCGTCACGGATGAAGTCGATCCACGCGGCAAATTCAGATCGATACTGGCCATCGTCCGTCAATTCGGATTTGTAGTTTTCAATTTCCGCATACAGCAACAGCGGTTGTCCTGCATTGAAGTCAGAAGCAGGGAGGACATTGCAGCTCCCGAATCCTTCAATCCGATTGCAGAAGTTCATGCGGCGAATCTGCATCCTGGACAACGGTTGAAGCTGTCGTGATGCGGCGCGGACATAGTCCAGTGTCTCCGTCAACTGCTCAGTCCGATCGGCCGTATCACTGTTGCCTCGATACGCTTCCATCGCCAGCATCATGGACTGCCAGAATTCCTGTTCTTTCTCCGGCAGCGATTCAATCGCGCGCATGGATTCGGCCGACCGGCCCGCAATCAAATACAACAATCGCAGGTCCGTCTGATGCTGTCGCCATGCGACTTCGTTTTGCGGTTTCCCGTTCGCTTGTCGCGGCCATTCTGTCAGCTCTTGTTCGACCTTTGCAATCAATGGTTCAAACAACAGTGCCTTGTCATCAGCATCGGCTGTGGCATCAGGCCCGGTGGCCGCCACCGCCGATGCTTCCAGATTTGAAGGCACAGGCGATGTGGCTCCCAGTGAAGAATCAACCACTTCCGGCTCACGCTCTCGCATCAAGCCGAATGGATCTGTCCAGCGACGATTGGCTTTGCGATTCCGTTCCAAAGCGGCCTCATCGCGGCGTGCTGTATGAGGTGAATACAGACCTCGCAGGCGGTCAAGTACCGTTTGTTCTTTCGGGATCGAATCATTGCGATCAACAACAGATGTCGCATCTGCCGCCGCTTCGGGGGCAACGCTGTTAGTTGTCTCACCCTGCAATGCCTGAGCGACAGCGTCCTGGACGAGTCCATCCTGGGAGTCGAGCGGCGCAGATGGATCGAGACGTTCCGCGTTGTTCGATGGTTCCCGTGTGGAATTTTGAAGACCATCGGACTTCCATGCTTCGGTGGTCGCGGGCAGATTAATTTGCCGCACCGTGTTGGCTGCAGGAGTGCCAAATTCTGCGATGCTGGTGTTTGGTGCGGGCTGCCATCCTGCGGCGCCGAATACCATTCCGTCCTGCACCACGGGAGTTTGCATCGGGATGGGCTCGGCGTTCCCCGCCACGTTGAAGTTTTGATTCTCTACCGACGGCGCGATGGATTCGATTCGTTCTGTCGAATGAGTTTCGATCTTGTCACGAATCGGGATTGGCCTACCAAGTTTCGCTCGACGCTGCACAAATGCGTGACCAGTCGCAAATACCGGAACAACACCGTTGCCGTTCGTTGACACAGAAGAATTTATCCCGGATGAATCATTTGAAGCGCGAAGCGGGCTGTAGTCCGCCGTCACTGCTGAAGTTTTACGTGCAGCGGCTTCGGCTTCGGAAAAATTCTGCGAGCGAATGGTTGATGGTTCGTCGCGCCACGAATCCGCATTTGAAAGCAGTTGATCGCTCAGTCCCATAGACGCGCAGCCCGACATCACCAGCGCGCAAGTGAGAAGAAGCAGTGTCGAAACTGTCAACTTCTTGCGGCTATGTTCAGGTCTGCGATGTTGTCGCAATGCCTGAGGCATAGTGGCGGGGATCTCCGGAAAGCAGCTACACGCCGGTCGGACAAAAGCGTTCGACTCAACAAGTTTGTACTGTATTTCGCTTTCGAACTCTGGAATACCGGGATTTGGCAGTCCAGAGCCTCCTTGCGAAACACGAAACCAACTTTGCGGACAGTTCCGGCAGTTTCTGCCAGTCAGATCTTGTGGTACTGCTTGTACCAATCCACGAATTTTTGCACCCCCGTCTCAATTGCCGTGCTGGGACGGAATCCAACGTCACGCTGCAACGCGTCGATATCGGCAAAAGTTGCCGGAACGTCGCCTGGCTGCATCGGCAGCATGTTCTTTTCGGCTTTCGTCCCCAAGGCATTTTCCAGCGTCTCAATGAGATACATCAGTTCCACCGGCTGATTATTGCCAATGTTATAGACGCGATAGGGAGCGGCGGTTTGGGAATCGTCGGCCGTCGCGGCCACAGGCTGAGCCGTCGGGATGGTGTCGTTCGTGCGGATCACGCCTTCCACAATGTCATCGACAAACGTGAAATCGCGTTTCATTTTTCCGTGGTTGAAAACGTCAATTGGTTTGCCGCTGAGGATCGCTTGTGTGAACAGCCACATGGCCATGTCGGGTCGTCCCCATGGACCGTAGACCGTGAAGAATCGCAGGCCGGTCGTTGGAAGTGCGTACAAATGGCTGTAGGTATGAGCCATGAGTTCATTGGCTTTTTTGGTCGCGGCGTACAGGCTGACGGGATGATCGACGCGATCGTCCACCGAGAACGGCGTCTTACGATTGGCGCCGTAAACGGAACTGGATGACGCGTATGTCAGATGGCCGATCTTTTGATGTCGGCAACATTCCAGCACGTTCATGAAGCCGACCAGATTCGCATCGACGTAGGCGTGCGGATTGGTGATCGAATATCGCACACCGGCCTGGGCCGCCAGATGGATCACACTGTCGAACTTGTTCGATTCGAATAGTTTGGTCATCCCGTCGCGATCTTCGAGTGCCAGTTTCTGAAACTGGAATCCCGATCGACCTGTCAACAGCGCGAGTCGGTCTTGCTTGAGCTGCGGAGAATAATAGTCGTTCAGATTATCGATGCCGACAACCGTGTCGCCTCGATCAAGCAAACGAGCGGCCGTCTGCATTCCAATGAACCCGGCCGCGCCGGTGACGAGTATGTTTTTCATGTTTGAATTGGCAATTTTCAGCTGGCAGTTTTCAGTTTCTGAATTTCAAATTTGAGATACGAGATTTGAAATCTCATTTGGATGCTGCGATCTTCCCTTTGTACCACTCCACGGTTTTCGCAAGACCCTCAGCCAACGCAACCTGTGGCTCCCAATTCAACCAATTTCTGGCGCGAGTGATGTCTGGGCAGCGTTTCTTTGGGTCATCCTGGGGCAGCGGGCGATGCACGATTTTGGATTTGCTGCCGGTGACCTTGATCACTGCTTCGGCGAGTTCCAGCATTGTGTTTTCAACAGGGTTGCCAATATTCACTGGTCCTGTGTGTTCGTCCTGATCCATCAGTTTCATCATGCCCGCTATCAAGTCGCTGCAGAAACAGAATGATCGCGTCTGCAGTCCGTCGCCGTAGACGGTAATGTCTTCGCCCTTCAGTGCCTGCATGATAAAGTTTGAGACGACTCGGCCATCATCCGGTGCCATCCGTGGACCGTAAGTATTGAAGATGCGGATAATACGAATTTCTGTGCCATGCGCTTCGTGATAATTCACCATCAACGATTCCGCAATGCGCTTGCCTTCGTCGTAGCAACTGCGTGGCCCGATGGGATTGACGTGTCCCCAATAGTCTTCGGTCTGTGGATGAACTTGTGGATCGCCATAGACCTCGGATGTTGAGGCATGCAGGACTCTTGCGCCACATCGCTTGGCAAGCCCCATGATGTTCACCATGCCAACGGTCGAAGTTTTGATCGTCTTGATGGGATTGAATTGATAGGCTTCCGGCGATGCAGGACATGCCAGGTTGAAAATGCGTTCGGCTTCAACGTACAGCGGATGCACGATGTCGTGGCGGATCAGTTCAAATCGGGGATTCCCGATCAAATGCCGGACGTTTTCTTTTGAGCCGGTGAAAAAATTATCCACGCAGATGACGTCGTCCCCGCGTTCGATGAGTCGGTCGCAAAGATGACTGCCGAGGAATCCGGCTCCGCCGGTCACTAAAACTGAAGACATCGGGATTCCACAGCCTTTGGAAAGAGTAAAGAAAAACGCACCGTTCTGGAGTGAAAGTCTAGTCGCGAACTGGCCTCGACGCGATGGAAGTATGTGGAGTAACGCTCGAACGTCTGAAAAATGAACATGCGTTGCGTTGCACGGTCATGCCATATTTCGGTTCTCGATGAATACCTTGCTGGAATTTCCTGGAATTGACGCTCTACAGTGAAATGAATTTTGCCTGTGGGATGTTAACCTGTGTTGCGCACAGGCTGTCAATTTAATCCCAACCCGAAGCGTCAGCGAGGGATTTTCGCGTTGGCGTTTCTTGCGGCGTGCCAACAAATCCCTCACTTACGTGTCGGGTTGTGAAAACCCAATAAATCGATAACGCGCAAGCCGAACAAGATTCACCATTCAAGGTTCTAATCATGATTGCCCCGACTGAAGAGACATGTGAAGGCGTTCCGGAGCTGGAAGAGCGAGCTCCCGAATTTCTCGTGCTGGCTCGATACGGCCGCGTTCCGCAGGTCGCTCGGTTTGCTGCGTGGGGAGAAAAGCCTGATCGAACATCGCTGGTCGTGGTCTCCACGGATCGAGGCCAGGAGCTGGCGACCGTTTTGCAGACGCTGCCTCCGAATGCCAAAACAGTGGAAGGCGAAGACGCGACACCAACTGGTGAATTGATTCGAATCGCCAGCGACGACGATCTGGCTCACCATGCCGCTGATCACCATGCTGCTGAAGTCAGTTTTTCCGAGTGGACAGCGCGTGTTGAAAAATGGAAAATGCAGCTTGAGTTGATCGATATTGAACGCACGCTGGATGATCGTCTGATTTTATATGTTCTGAATGATCGTAGTGCCGAAACAACGCGGCTGGCGTTGCTTGCAGCGGCTGGCGGTTTTGGCGTCATTCATGTTCAGCCAGTCAGCGCTGAAGGTGTTGTGCAAGCCAGCGGCGGCTGCGGTACATGCAGCAAGTAGTTTTGAAGTACCTTTTGAATCAAACTGAAGATTATGACTGCAATCGAACTTTTCGAATCTGAACGAAACAAGCAAGCGGGCTCAACTGTCAGCGAAGCCCACGCGATTCTCGACGCCGCTGAAAAGACGCTGATTGATCAGGGCGATTTTCATCGTCTGTTTGATGCAAAGCTGATGCGAGTCCGTAGTCAACTGGGGCTGCCGATTACTCAGCCGACATCACTTCGTAACATTCCGGAAGAGCACGAGCCCGCGTTTCGCGAAGCCTACACCAAAGCCGCTCGCGAGGTCGGCCAACGATTCCTGGACGCTGATCAGTTGGCGGATGCATGGGCGTATTTTCGCACGATCAGTGAGACTGATGCTGTCCGCGCAGCGATCGCAAAGAAAGTGAAAGAATTGCCGCCGGAACCGGGGCCGGGGCTCGACGAATTACTCAATCTGGCCCTGTACGAGGGCGCGCACGTCGTCGAGGGTCTGAAGCTGCTTCTGAAAACGCACGGGACCTGCAATACCGTGACTGCGATGAGTCAGGTGTTGCCACAGATGACTCAGGACGAACGTCGCGAGGCGGCTGCTGTCATGGTGCGAAACATCTACACCGATCTGCAGGCTAACGTGCGACGAGACGTCGAACGCCGTCTGCCAACGCTGAAGCCAAACGCATCATTGCGTGAGTTGATTACGGGCCGTGACTTTCTGTTTGCCGAGGGTGGATATCACATCGACGTGTCTCATCTGCATTCGACGGTCAGTTTTGCTCGACATCTGGAACGATCCTGTCCGGAACTTCAGATGGCAATCGAACTGAGCGAATACGGAGCTCAGCTGGCCGAACAGTTGCGTTATCCAAGCGACGTTCCGTTCGATGACTATTATGCCGCCAACAATCATTTCCTCAGCGCGCTGGCGGGAGTCGATGTTGACGATTCCATGAACTACTTTATTGACCGATTGAAGAAAGAGCCAGATGCACCGGACCAACGCATGATCGCATTCGTGATTGCAGATCTTGGTCAGCGTGTGGATCGAACGAACATGGCCATTGAAGCCGCCGCGCCGTTTCTGAAGCAGATGGAAGATCCATCAGGATTTTCGTTCACAGCGTATTGCATCAATGCCGGACGTCTGGACATTCTTGAAGCGTCCGCACGTGAAGACGACGACGTGTTGCGATTGGCCACCGTGATGATCACGTCACTGGTGCAGACTTGAGGATATCCGTCACAATTTTCGCTGGCCGGTTGGCGGTGATCACTTGAGGCTGGCCGTTGTGATGGTAGATGACTTGCGAATGATCGAGCCCAAACAGTGACATCAGTGTCGCCTGATAGTCGTTCGGAGTTACAATATTCTCGACCGCGCGGTGGCCAAATTCGTCGGTGGTGCCGTAAGCCATGCCGCCTTTGATGCCTCCGCCAGCCATCCAGATGCTAAAGCCCTGGCCGTTGTGGTCGCGGCCTGCAGCAGCGGGATCGCCCATCACCTGCGTGACCGGAAGTCGTCCGATTTCGCCGCCCCAATGAACGATCGTGGAATCTAACATGCCTCGCTGTTTGAGGTCAGTGACCAATGCCGCCGCAGGCTGATCGACTCGCTGACAAACCGCAGGAAGTGCGGTGCGAATGCTGCCGTGATTGTCCCATGGCTGACCGCCAAGAAACAATTGAATGAACCGAACGCCGCGTTCGACAAGTCGTCGAGCGATCAGACAGCGTGTGCCGTATTCACGCGTTGCGTCGTTGTTGAGGCCGTAGAGATTCTGAGTCGCCTGTGTTTCCTTGCTGATGTCCAGAGCCTCGGTGGCAGCGGTCTGCATTCTGGCGGCGAGTTCGTAGCTGGCAATGCGGGCTTCAAGATCTGCATCACCACCGCTTTGTTCAAGGTGCCGTGAGTTCAGTTTTTTCAGGAACGCCAGATTCTGCTGCTGCAGTGTGCCTTGCAGATGAGACGGTGCGGCAAGATTCAGAATACGCGGTTCTTTGGGCCGTAGGACTGTACCCTGAAATAACGGTGGCATGAATCCGTTCGACCAGTTGTTGACTCCATCGACAGGTTGCCCGCCAGGATCGGTCATCACCATATAGGCTGGCAGATCCTGCGTTTCGGAACCCAGTGCGTACAGCAGCCATGACGCCAGATGTGGCCGCCCCAGAACTCCCGGAATGCCGCCATGAAAATAGCGGATTGAAACTTCGTGCCCGTTGGCTCCGGTGTGCATGCTGCGAATCAGACAGATGTCATCGACAATACCGGCCGTGTGAGGTAACAGTTCGGAAATCTCTGTTCCGCACTGGCCGTGTTTTCGAAACTTGAACGGACTGCCGAGTAGTTTCTTGCTGGCCTGATTGACGAAACTGAACTGCACTTCGCCGGGATAATCGGTGCCGTCGAATTTTGTCAGTTCTGGTTTAGGATCCGTGAGATCCATGTGCGACGGGCCGCCGTGCTGAAACAGCGAAATCATCGCTCGCGCTTGAGGCTGAAACTGCGGCACGCGAGGTTTCAGATCGGTCACTGGTTTTTGCTTGATTACCGGCGGTACGGATCGGGCGGCTTCCTGCTGCAGCATCCAGGCCAGCGCGACGGAGCCGATGCCCATGGCGTTGTGTTCAAGGAATGATCGACGCGAGTTTGGAATTGGTGTGTTCATGCGAGGCGAGATTTACCAGGAAGGTGATGTTTACAAATTAGCATCGTAGCGAAAGTCGTCAAGACTTTCGGCGATTACGGGCGAGCGGCAGGAATGAATTTACCAACGCGTGACGATTTTGAGTGATCAAGACTTCAGCGAAAAACCTCACGGCAGAGCGTGAGGAGCTCAATTTACTCATGACGCTCCGCGTGATGCTTCACAAGTTCCAAAATGGTGAATCCGAAAGTCTTGACGACTTTCGCTACTTCACATACAAAAATTCATTCGATGTCAGCAGCACCTGGCAGAGATCTGTCATGGCCTGCTGGGATTCTGTAAGACCACTGGGGATGTGGTCTCGGTGGGTTTGAAGGTAACCAAGCTGGTCGGCAAGAAAGCTCATCGCGCCAATGAGTTCGTCAGGTTCGGGATTGCGGCAATACGCCAACTGCCACGCTTTGGTGATTTGACCAACTAGTATGCCGCGCGATTCTGGTGGGCCATGGAATCCGGCGGCTGAATCGAATGACTGCACCATGCCATCGGCAGACGTCAGGTTGATGATCGCAGTCCACTGAAACGAATCGGACGTGTTGGCGGAAATGCAATCAACAATCAGATCGATCGTGTCCCCCGCTTCAACGGGAGTCGCAGCAATCGGACAATCCACTTTGGAATTGAAACATGTCCATTCACCCAGCAAACCAATTCCCTGTTGAGCGGTTCGGCTGCTGATCACAAGGGCTCGCACGCCATCCCCGTTTGAACTGCCGTGCTGCAACGATCCGGAAATCGTCACGGTCCCGGACGCCGGAGCAACCCAGCGTCGAATGACGTCGCGGCCGGGCTGATCAGGATGTCCCCCAGAGGCGTGCAGCAAAGCATAGCCCAATGTTGGATCTGGCAATGTTGAACTGGCCTGCCACTGTGAACCCGTAAAGTGAGCCAGGGGCGTAAACGATGCGGTCTGTTTTGTGGTTTCGTTGAACGCTCCGTAACCGTACTGCCATGATTCATGCGGCGGCGCGGGAAGCGTCGGCAGGCTGGCGAGTTGATCATCGGGGATCACGGTCCCTTCGGTGCGGCATCGTTCTGCGAACTTCGCCGCGTGATTCAAAATGGAACCGGAATTCATCAACATGAGAGACTGCGTCGCCACTGTCGATACAGGCCGACGTTCGCAATTGACTTCCATGACCGGTGCATCGAACGACTGCAACATCGCCACCGGTTGCGAGCGGCGGGCTTTCACATACATGCTGCGGCGAGTTTCATTGTCATCAATCACGACCTGGCCAGCGTCGTCTTCCGTGATTGCAGCCGGAGCGCCAAACTGTTGCGGATTCAATCGACCGCTCGCCGCCAACATGCGGTCACGCACAAGTTCGGCATCCAGTCGCATAATCTGTTGACGCGAATAGAACCGATTGTCGGGATCGATGGCGTCGTGCATCGCTGTTCGTTTAGACGATTGCCGCCATGCCGTGGATGACAAAATAATGCGGTGCAGATGCTTAACGCTCCAGTCATTCTGCATGAACTCGTCTGCAAGCCAGTCGAGCAATTCCGGATGTGTCGGCGGGACACCGAGTCGTCCAAAATCCGCCGCCGTAGGCACAAGTCCCTTGCCAAAATGATGCAGCCAAATTCGATTCACGATGACTCGCGCGACAAGCGGATTGTCGCGCCCAGTCAGCCATTTCGCAAACGCCAGGCGACGACCGGAAGTTGGCAGCGACGGATCATCTGACGGAAATTCTACTCGCGCGTCTTCCGCACACGCCACGGTCAGCGCGCCCGGTGGGACAACCGCCATTGGTTGCTGAAATTCGCCGCGATGGAACAAATGCGTTTCTGGCAAATGCCCGGCAGGCTCTGTCAGAACCGCAAGGAATTCTTCAGGAGGTCGCTTGGCGTTGACTTCTGCGATCCGTGCATCGTACTTCTTCAAGTCTTCAGCGGCTTCGGGCAAGTATTGATACAAGACGCCCGGTGAGATATTAACGCTGGGATTCTTCGCCAGCAACTCGGACTGTTCGGGCGTCCGTTTTTCGGCTTCGGTTTCGTATGCTTCTTTCAGTGATGCTCGCAGTGGTTCTTCGTATTTCTGTAGCTCCTTTTCCAGCGCCTGGGCCATATATTCAGTTTGCTTCGCCGTGCGTTCTGTTCCAATGACGCCTGCTTCGGCACTCACTTCAGCCGCTTTCTTTCGATCGGCTTCCGTGTACAGAGTCATCATTCGCTGCGAAGGAACCTTCCAGTTCTGCCAATCCATCGCGGGAGCAAAGATCGCTCGCATGGCGTAGTAATCCGTATGAGGAATTGGATCGTAGCGATGATCGTGGCACTGCGCGCAGCCGACGCTAAGGCCCAGCAGCGACGTGCTGACGATCTTCAATGTATCGCCAATGTTCTGATTGCGGCCGGTGGGATTGTCTTCGCCGCTGCCCGTTCCATCGGCCGCCATGCGAAGGTAGCCGGTGGCAGTCAGCAGTTCGATTTGTTCGGCCGTAAGATCACCCTGTTGCGGCCCCGCGAGTTCGTCACCCGCAAGCTGTTCGGCAATGAATCGATCAAACGGCTTGTCCGCATTAAAAGATCGAATCACGTAGTCGCGGTATTTCCAGGCCCACGGACGTTCTGGATCGCTGACGGTATAGCCATCGGAATCTGCATAACCAGCAACATCCAGCCAATGCCGTCCCCAACGCTCGCCATAATTCGGCGACACCAGCAGCGAATCCACCAGCCGCACAAACCAGTCTTCCAACGGATCTTTGATCCACTGCTGAAGTTGCTCAGCCGATGGCGGCAGTCCAGTCAGATCAAAGTGAGTTCGCACAATCAGAGTATGACGATCTGAATCATCCGCATACGTCAAACCTTCAGGCATTTGAGCCAACAGAAAGGCATCGATTGGATTTCGAATGCGAGTTTGCACATCATGACGAACAGTTGGTTCCGCTGGCCGCATGATCGGTTGGAATGACCAGAACGCTCGTTCTTCCGGAGTGATTCCTAATCCGGGCGGAATGGTCTCCGGTTCCGGCCGCGCGGTTTTGGCACCAGCAGCGATCCATTGAGTCAACGTCTCCAGTTCTTTAGGAGTCAGCTTCATTTCGCCCGGCGGCATTTCTTTCGAGACAACTCGCTGCAATACCAGGCTCTCATCTGCATTACCGGGGACAATTGCTGTGCCCGATTCGCCACCGGTCTGCATCTTGCGAACCTGCCGCAGGTCGAGACCACCTTTGGGCTCGGCTGTTGCACCGTGACAATCAAAGCAGTGGGCCCGCAGAATCGGACGAATGTCGCGTTCGAATGTCAGATCATCGGCGTTCGCCGCAACGTGGAAAAGAAGCGGCGACGCAAAAAGCAGGCAATAGAAAACCGATCTTCGGGTTGAGTTGTCAATGAATATTTTCATCATGCATTTCCATGACTGCGGAGGAACCAGCGGTGGCATCGACATTAAGGCGATCACCGAATTATATGTCCCGTCTGTGGTCCCTGGGAAACTGAGTCCTGTCAGCCACCCACATTTCGTCACATTTGGACATCGGGTTTCTAATCATGCCAATATTGATTCCACAACCTTGCCGTGGATATCCGTCAATCGGAAGTCGCGACCCTGATAACGGTAGGTCAGTCTTTCGTGATCAAAGCCCATGCAGTTCATGATCGTGGCATTCAAATCGTGAATGTGAACGGGATCTTTCACAATGTTGTAGCCATAGTCATCGGTTTCACCGAGCGTTGTGCCGGGCTTAATGCCGCCGCCGGCCAGCCACATCGAAAAGCAACGTCCATGATGGTCGCGGCCGTAGTCAGCCTGCAAACCGCCTTGTCCATACACCGTGCGACCAAATTCGCCGCCCCAGATGATCAACGTATCTTCCAGCATGCCGCGTTGCTTGAGATCCTTGATCAAGGCTGCTTGAGCCTGATCAATGTCCATGCATTGCTTCGGGATATTTGTCGGCAGGCCGCCGTGATTGTCCCAGCCGCGATGGTACAACTGCACGAATCGCACGCCCTTTTCAAACAGCCGACGTGTCAGCAAACAGTTGGCGGCGTAGGTGCCTGGTTTGCGAGCGTCCTCACCGTACATGCGGAATGTTTCATCGCTTTCCTGCGTGAGGTCAGTGAGTTCAGGCACTGACGATTGCATACGAAACGCCATTTCATATTGAGCAATGCGAGTCGCAATTTCCGGATCACCTGACTTCGCGAGCTGTTCCTGATTCAGTTTGGCGATGCTGTCGAGCATGTGTCGTCGCAGGCCGCGATCGATGCCTTTCGGATCGGACAGATATAAGACCGGATCACCCTGACTGCGGAGCTTCACGCCTTGATGACTGGATGGAAGAAAGCCGCTGCCCCAGAGACGTTCGAGCAGTCCCTGATTAGAATCTTTTCCGCTGCCGTGCGAAATCAAAACCAGAAACGCGGGCAAGTCTTCTGCTTCGCTGCCGAGACCGTAGCTGGCCCAGGCTCCCAGCGACGGGCGTCCCGGCTGCTGCGACCCTGTTTGAATAAACGTAATTGCCGGATCATGATTGATGGCTTCTGTATACATCGATTTCACGATGCAGATGTCATCGACGACAGAAGCCGTATGCGGCAGCAGTTCGCTGATGCGAGTTCCCGATTTGCCCGCAGAATGAAATCGAAACTTCGACGCGACGACAGGGAAGCTGGCCTGGCCGGACGTCATGCCCGTGAGACGCTGGCCCTGTCGAATGGATTCCGGTAGCTCGGTCCCATGCAGTCGTCGCAGCTCCGGCTTTTCGTCGAGCAATTCCAGATGCGACGGCCCACCTGATTGAAACAGATAGACGACTCGCTTTGCCTTCGGTGCGAAATGCGTGGAGCCCACAGATGCGAGGCCATCGCGTTGCAGAAGTGACGCTATGGCAGCAGTGCCAAGAGCGGATTTCAGTAGAGTGCGACGGGTGGACATATGAATTTCCGGCTGAGAGCGAGAGGAGGTCATGCAAAACGTAGCCCCTCATTGTCGCATCTATTCCCCTTGGCGTCCAATACTCAAATGACACTCTCTGCAATTACTGTGGGGCCGCCCCGAGGCGTTTGCGAAGCTTCGCCTGAAGTTCTGTCGCCAATACGCTTAGTTCAGAGATCGACTTCGTCAACAGCTTATCTTCGCTGTCGCTGGGATTATTCAACAACGATTGACACGTACGAATGGTACCAATCAATTCACCCTTCTCGATGCCTTTCTCAATACCCTGCTCAATGCCTTTCTCAATTCCCTGCTCAATACCAATCGCGATCAAGTCTTTTCCGGCCTGGGTTTCACGCAAGTCGGGGAGTTTGCCGAGTAACATCTTTTCGATCTCCGTTTTTCCAAGAGTCTTGAAACGTTAAAGCAGCCAGTCAATGAACACGCCTGTCAATTTGGCTTTCAAACGTTCGTCGGTGGCAAAAGTCTCGATCTGAGTATAATACCGGCTCGCGTTATCGTGAAGCCGTTTATTGCTTTTTTCCACCAGCGGCTGGAATAAGGCAACCAGCGGATGGTCGGGGGATGATTTCTCCAGTCCGGCGATCATCTCGTCCAGAAAGTACGCGGAAACCACTTTTGACCACGGTAGCGTTTGCGGATCCATTTCTTTCGATCCGAAAATCAAAATCCCCTGGACCTCACGACCGGCGTGTTCCTGCTGAATCATCGCCATTTCAACGACAACGCGGCCATAGATGTTTTCATCGAGATACAAGTGCTTCAATTGTGCATCGAATTTTGTACCATGCCTTTTCTGAGACCTCGCATTTTTAGAACACACCGAACAACGGAAATCGTAAACAATGGATTTTAAGACGACAGCTCCGACGGACTGGATTTCAAAATCAACGACAGCAAATGATGTTCGCGAGATAACTCAATTCCTGACTGAACACGGGACGTTCCATTTCCCGACGCTTCCGAACGGACTGTTTTCAGCAGCGGCAGGCGAAGGTGGTGATTTTGAATTGTCCGGATACCACAACATTTGGGTTCGCGACAACATTCAAATCGCCTGGGCGCATCTGGCGGTGCTGAATGATGCGAAGATTGCGACGGACTGCATTCGGTCGCTCTCTGCATTTTTCGCGAAGTATCGATATCGTTTTTCAGACGTTATCGATGGCAAAGTTGATGCGTCAGATCCCATGCATCGGCCTCACATTCGCTTTGACGGTACACACCTGACCGAAAATACTGAAAAATGGGCACACGCTCAAAACGATGCGCTGGGGTATTTTCTTTGGCTGTCATGTCGCCTCATCATTCGCGGCGATTTGAAGGTTGATGAAGTCGACTGGGAACTGTTCGCTCAGTTTGTGCGATACTGGCAAGCCGTCGAAGTTTGGCAGGACGAAGACAGCGGCCATTGGGAGGAAGTCCGCAAAATTGCCGCATCGAGTATAGGCTGTGTTGTAGCATGCCTATCATCGCTGCGGGAGTTGATGAATCAAGCCACGGTGTGCAAACATCTGGCAGCCGGGGCACATCCAATCGTTATGTCTGATGTTGATGAATTGCTGGAGAAGTGTCGTACGGCATTGCAACAAATTCTGCCGGCTGAATGCATTCAACCCGATCCGCTTCAGAACCGCCGTTACGATGCCGCTCTGTTGTTCCTGATCTACCCTCTGAACGTGATCGGCGATCGAACGATGGAAGACAAGATTCTGTCTGACGTAACGACGCACTTGCAGGGACCGTATGGAATTCGTCGCTACCTCGGCGATTCCTATTGGTGCGCGGACTATCGGACACTGTTAACTGCAGACGCGAGAACGGCCGACTTCAGCGACGCCCAGGGGGCTCGCGATAAATTACTGAAGCCCGGCATGGAGGCTCAATGGTGCATTTTTGATTCGATCATTGCCTGCATTTATGGACAGCGGTATCTGAATGACGGCGATCCTGCATCACTGCAATTGCAGATCCAAGCAACTCGCCGCGCGCTGTCGCAACTGACTCCGGCCGGTTGCCGGTTTCCACAGTATCGCTGCCCGGAATCTTACTTCTGTGAAAACGGCGAATGGATTCCGAACGACATTACGCCACTGTTGTGGACTCAGGGAAATCTTTGGCAAGCGTTGATGATGCTTGAAAAATCGCTGGCGAAATGATCCCCACGCATGTCTCCTCTTCCCCTTGCAGGCTGTCGATTTAATAGTAAGCACCCACGCACAAGTTATCGAGCAGAATTCGTTTAACGGCGAGCGGTAGGCGTAAGCGAATTACAAGTCCACGGGTGCCTTTTCGGCCCCACTGGCCCTGTGCCAGTGAACCGCAAGGTTTGGAAACTAAGCATTCGACAGCCTGCGATATTGGGGGGGGAGAGTGACAAATGCCACAGGAGGCAAGTGATGCCGCCCGCTGGCAGCCCGCAAGGACAAGGCGACGGCAGATATTGAAAGACTCTTCTGGCCTTTCGGTTTTGCGAATAGCGTCGCAAGCCGTAAAACGCAGCCTTTGGCATTCATCACTCGGAGAATGATGGCTACTATACTTGCAGTTCGAATGCAATTCGGCGCGAGCCGCGGTTGAGAGTTTGAAATACACTGGCAAAAAAACAGCTAGCGGCTGGCCGTTCATCTTCAGGAGCTACTTTCGTGTGCGGAATTGCAGGTGCCCTTTGGTGGAATCCGTCAAAGGCTATTCCTGCGCAGATACTGCAACGCATGACAGACAGTATTCGGCATCGTGGCCCCGATGCCGATGGACACTACTTTTGGCGGCCCGAAACAGCGAAAAATCCAAGCGGCGTGAATTCTGCATCCGGTTCGCAAGTCAGCGGTGTCGCCCTGGGACACCGACGCTTAAGCATCATTGATGTCGCAGGCAGCGCGCAACCGCTGGGTAACGAAGATAACAGCATCCAGATTGTCTTCAATGGCGAAATCTACAACTATTCAGAACTGCGTGTTCAACTGATCAACGCCGGTCACAAGTTTCGCACTGAGGGCGATACGGAAGTCATTGTTCATCTCTATGAACAATATGGTCTGGATTTCGTAAAACATCTGCGAGGCATGTTTGCACTGGCGATCTGGGATTCCAATCGGCAGCGGCTGGTGATCGCACGGGATCGAGCTGGTAAGAAGCCCTGTTATTATCGCATGGAAGACGGTCGATTGTCGTTTGCGAGTGAACTCAAAGCACTGCTGCAGATTCCTGATGTTCCTCGAACGCTCAATCGACAGGCCGTGCTGCAGTTTCTAATGCTGCAATACGTGCCGCATCCGCATTGCATTCTGGAAGGATTCCACAAACTGCCACCAGCGACCATCGCAGTATTGGAGAACGGCAACTTGTCGCTCCAAAGCTATTGGTCGGCTCCATTCGATCAGCCAGACCTGAGTCGAACCACCGTTGATGACTGGCGCGAAGAACTGGATTTCACATTATCCGAAGCCGTTCGTTTGCGACTTCGCAGCGATGTGCCTCTCGGAGCGTTCTTGTCCGGCGGCATTGATTCAACCGTCATCTGCGGCCTGATGCAGACGCAACTGGATCGCCCCGTGCAGACATTTTCCATCGGCTTTCCTGTCGCTGCCTTCGACGAACGTGCGTACGCGCGGAAGGCATCGCAACATCTCGGCACGGAGCATCACGAAGCGGTCGTCACGCCGGATGCTTTGTCGACATTGCCAAAACTGATTTGGCATTACGATGAACCATTTGGCGACAGCTCCGCCATCCCCACCATGTATCTGTCTCAAATGACGCGCGAACATGTGACCGTGGCGTTAACCGGAGATGGGGGCGATGAATTATTCTGTGGCTACGAACGATATCGAGCCGTCAAAGTCACCGGTATGACGGACGTTTTGCCTCGCTGGCTGCGTCGTTTCGCATCGTCCATCATTTCGCGACTTCCAGCGTCTGCCGAACATCGTTCATTTCGCCGTCGTTTAAAACGTCTGATGGAATCGCTCGCACAAGATCCGGAACAGCGTTATCTGAACTTTATCACCATCTTCAATTCGTCCAGATTGGAATGGCTGGTCACGCCCGAACTGTGGGCCCTGGCAAAGAATGACGATCCAGCGGCGTGTATTTTTGACGCTTACAAATGTTATCCCACACGCGACTTTGTGACTCGCACCACAGCCACGGATCTGCAGACCTATCTGCCGTGCGACATTCTCACAAAAGTGGATATCGCCAGCATGGCGGCGTCACTGGAATGCCGTTGCCCAATGCTGGATCATCATGTGATCGAGCTTGCGGCTCGCATGCCGATCGCAGTGAAGCAGACGCTGAAACAGTCCAAGAAAGTGCTGAGCGAAACTTTCAGCAGGTTGATTCCCAGGGACATTCAGTCTCGCAAAAAAATGGGCTTTGGCGTTCCGATCGATCATTGGTTTCGCGACGAGCTGAAACCATTGTTGCATGATATTCTGCTTTCCCCGCGATGCCTGCAACGCGGATTGCTGAATGAATCCGCTGTCCGGCAATTGATTGAAGAACACACATCCAGCCGCTTTGATCACGCCTATCGCTTGTGGAACCTGCTGTGTCTGGAACTTTGGCAACGCATGTATCTCGACGAGACACCGCCGATCGCTGCACCGACGGTGTTGGGGTAGAAAATGTAATCCGACCTGTCCCAGGTCGGAAACCATTCACCGTACCACACCAATATTTCTCCCGGTGATCTTCTTCTATCCACAGCTTCGCCATCGCCGCGAGTTTCTTCCAATCGACCAATTTCTGACTCACCATGCTGAAGGTTGCAGACCTGAGGACAGGTCTGCCTACGTAATCCGACCTGTCCCAGGTTGGAAACCACTCACCTCGCCACACCCAAACATCACGCCCATTCTTCTACTCGCCCTCAGCGTCGCTCGTGCTCAGCGTTCATTTCTGTCGAGCCGTGTTCGGCACACCATCCCGCCAGCCATTTTTGCGGAACACCAATGTGCTGAACAACCACGCGACCAAGGAAGGCCATCGCTGGCTCAAAACGGAAACCCGCCTTCGAGGCCACAAACGTCACCGTCACGCTTGCTTTAACGGCAACGCCACACGGATTTCCTGTATCGGAATCCAGTCCCGAAGGTACGTCGATCGACAGAACGTTCGCGGCACTTCCATTGATCGTCTCAACAATTTCGCGAAAGGGACTTCGTAAAGTGCCGTAAATTCCGGTCCCCAACAGAGCATCAATAATCCAATCACCACAGGCAAGGTTTCCAATCGCGATCTGCAAGGTGTCGGCATCTGCTTCATGTACAAGTATTCCACAGCGATGCAAAAAACCAAGATTGGATTCTGCATCGGCCGTCAGCGATTTCCCGGCTCGCACCAGATGAATCTCGCTTTCGATCCCGTTCGCAGCCAGAAGTCTGGCCACCGCCAATCCATCGCCGCCATTGTTACCGGGGCCACAGGCAATCAAAATCCTGCCGCTTGGATTCTGCGACTGCAGGACTTCGCAAACGCCACGAGCGGCATTTTCCATCAGCAGCAGGCCGGGCATTCCCAGTTCCTGCACCGCAGCGGCGTCAATTTGTCGAATCAGACGGCTTTCCAGATATTGCACGAGGAATTCCCTAAAAATAACTCCGACAATTCACGGAACCACGATGCCCCGGTGTGTTTGAGTGTTTTAGTGCATCCGCATAGACTCTGCACCTGTTCGAATTTTCTGCACGGATTTGTTTACGGGTAATCCTGAGTGATTGACAGTTACAACGATCGCTGGGCACTGATCACAGGAGCTTCCTCCGGGATCGGTGCGGAGTTTGCCAGGCAGCTTGCCGGCCGAGGAATGCACTTGATTCTTGCCGCTCGGCGAAAAGACATGATGACGGAACTGGCGACCGATCTGAATACGCGACACGGCACGCGTTGCCATATCGTGGCCATCGATCTGGCCGATCCGGAAGCCAGTCGCCGTCTGTTCGAAGAACTTCGTCGGCTGCAGGTCGATGTGGAGCTGCTGGTCAACAACGCGGGCATCGGTCTGATCGGACAAATTCAATCGACTTCTCCCGAAGACGTCCGCCGATTGCTGAATGTGAACCTGATGACTTTGGCCGATCTCACGTATCGGGTCCTGCCGGGCATGATGAGTCGCGGCCATGGAGCGATTATCAACATGTCCTCGCAGGCGGCCTTTCAACCTGTCGCCTTCATGGCGGCCTATGCAGCCAGCAAGTCATTCATTCTGCATTTCAGCGAAGCATTGTGGGCAGAAGTTCGCAGTCGCGGTGTCACGGTGACCGCCGTCTGTCCCGGCGTCACACGGACAGATTTCTTTGACAAAGCTGGAGCCCACGGCTGGCTCGAAAAACATACGTCCGTCACACCGGCAAAGGTCGTCCGATCCGCGCTGCGAGCGATGGAAAAACGACGCCAATACACCGTGACCGGCTGGAAGAATTATCTGCTGACGTTGCTGGTTCGGTTTATGACTCGACGCACGGCTGTGAACGAATCGAAACGTTACTTCCGACCCAAAAAAATTCTTGCCGAAAATGAAGCTGCCCGGAAGTCGAATGATATTTCAAGGGATGCAGAATAATCTGATCACCAAATGTTTCAGTTCTTCATGAACCCGTGGCTGTTGATCAGCCTGGCAGGAATCGGTCTGCCAATTGTCGCCCACCTGCTCAGCCGCCGCCGCTACGACGTCGTCGAATGGGCGGCGATGCAGTTTCTGAATCCGTCAAAGAAGACGCGACGCCGAGTCAAATTGGAAGAACTGCTGTTATTGCTGCTCCGTATCGGACTGATTTCACTCATCGCACTTTCCGTCACGCGACCATGGTTGCCCGGCGGCTGGCTCAGCGGTTATTACTCGGCAGGTTCACGAACCGTTGTCATTGTCATCGACGGCTCAAATTCCATGTCGCGCACCGACGGCGTGAATTCGATGCACCAGAACGCGATGCGGCGAGCCAGTGAATTTCTCCGCACACTGGGAGCAGACGACAATGTCGCTTTGATTGATGCTCGCGATCAACCGCGAACAGTGATTGAATCGCCATTGCGTGATATGAAATTAGTGGAACAGGAAATCCGTAAACTTCCACCGCCCGGTGGTGCTTGCGGAATGCTGGCGGCTCTTGAAAAATCTCTCGCGATTCTGGGCCGTTCCAGTGCGTCCGCGCGCGAGGTTGTTGTCTTCACGGATCGGCAGGGAAAAAGCTGGAAGTCCGACAACGAAGCAGAATGGACTCGCTTTGATGATCTTATCAAGTTCCCGTCCGTGCGGCCTCATGTCTGGTCAGTCGATGTCGCGCCGCAACTCGGCCCAGTCGTGCGTAATGTTTCAGTGGGGCGAATTGAACTGTCACGTGAAATGACGGTGCCCGATTTCCCCGTGCGACTGAAAGTTTCGATTCATAACGAATCAAACACCGAGGCTCAGATTCCGCTGCGACTGCTGCTGGATGGTCAGCCTCTTGCCGGAAAATTGCAGAGCCCGACAGTGCCGGCGCATGGTGAATCCGTCGTGGAATTCGATCATGCATTTCGGGCGGACGGCACGCATATTCTGAGCGTCGAAGCAGACATGTCCGATGACGCAATTGGGGTCGATAACATCAGTCACGCTGCCATCCACGTCGCAAAATCTCTCGAAGTACTTTTGGTCAACGGAACGCCTTCAGCACAACCTTCAGACCGTGACAGTTTCTTTGCGGAACTGGCATTTGCCCCGCCCGAAGGTAAGCCTCCGTGGGTCAAAGCGAAAGTCGTTGAAGCAGCGGATTTAGGCCCAGACGATTTTCGATCAGTTTCCGCCGCGATCTTCTGCAACGTCGGCAAAATTTCACCGGATGTCGCTTTGGCGCTCAAGGATTTCGTCGCAGCGGGCAATGGCTTGATTATCACGTGCGGAACAAAAACAACTCCAGAATCCTTCCAGGCCAGCTTCGCGGATTCCGGACTTCTGCCACAGTTGCAGGTCGTGCGAACTCGCGAAGCACCACCGCCGGCTGAACAGATTATTCGAGTCGCCCCGTTGAGTATTCAATCCGGCTGGCTCGATCGCTTTCGGTCTGATCCCGCGCGGAGTTTTCTGAAAGCGACCTTCGACACATGGTGCCTGACAAAAATCAGCCCCGTAGTAAAGTCAACTGCAACTGCCGCTTCTCCGACGGCCGCAGTTGCAAAGTCATCTATTGCCGCTCCAGGTGCGAATGGCAAGCGAACAACTCCGGTGGCCGCCGCAGACGCCATCTCAACATCCGCGCCACTGATACTCGCCAACTTATCAACCGGCGATCCATTGCTGCTGGAATCCCGATGTGGCGACGGATTCGTATTGGTGATGACCAGCTCACTGGACCGGAGCTGGAACGATCTGCCGACACGATCGGATTTCGTACCCTTCCTGCACGAAGCCGTCTTTTACGTCGCCTCATCACGCAGTCATCGCAATGTGGATTTTGGCGAACCGCTGATTGCTCGGCTGCAACGTAAGATTCTCAACGACACAAAACCCGAATCTGACGCTGCGCAACCGGGAGGAATTGAATCCACCCTGGAACCTGTCGATGATACCGCAACGTTTGTCGTCCCCGGCGGCGTCACTACTGAAATCCCTATCACTGCGTTAGGCTCAGATGCCGTTAGACGATCGCCGAAACAGAGCGAAGCCAATGTCGTGTTTTTCGATACATTCATACCCGGCGTCTACAGCATGGCCAAACAGGCCAGCGAAGAATTTCCCGAACAACACGATGGCTTTGTTGTCAACTATGATCATTCCGAAGACGATCTCACGCAATTGGACGGCGACGACAAAGCTCGACTTGCGACCAACGATCGCATCCGTTTTGCGTCATCGCTTGATGATCTGGCCAAACGCATGTACGGCGACGAAAGCATTACAGAACTCTGGGCCGTGCTGTTGACGTTGTTTCTGTTATTCCTGATCCTCGAACTCTTCCTCACCCGCCGTGCCATCCGCAAAGGCTACGGCAACGACGGACTGATTTCATCACCGTAGCAATTGCATCCTCAACGTCGAAACCTTCACCACTTGATTGCGACCGTCGAGCAACGTTGTTAGACTCTCCACCAATCCGGGAATTAGCGCAGTTTGGCTAGCGCGCTTGGCTGGGGGCCAAGAGGTCGCAGGTTCAAATCCTGTATTCCCGATGCCGTAAACCTTTAATTTCAAAGGGTTTACGGCTTTTTTTGTGTCTTCATTTTGTATCAAAATCTGAGCAGTTGTCAGGATGTATCAAAAGTCAAAGCCACCAGACTGACCCTGACGGCTTTGACAGTTTGACACTTTGCCTGATGTCTCCCCCGACGTACACCCCCCGACAGCAACGGTTTTCAAACCTGTTCTGTGAAGTCATCCAGACTCAGGTACTTTGGTGGGGCGTCCAAACCGAGTTC
>Ga0335396_10001128_pt1 | contig 35304 bp, 30 predicted proteins | sample FRY02_FD_205743 | JGI IMG/M metagenome (GOLD analysis project Ga0335396, IMG submission 205743) | Freshwater microbial communities from Lake Fryxell liftoff mats and glacier meltwater in Antarctica - FRY-02 (spades assembly) (version 2) | ecosystem: Environmental > Aquatic > Freshwater > Ice >... | reverse complement strand
AAGGCATGGGCGAATTGAGTCCTAAATTTCACAGTAACTATCCACCTTTAAATCAACTTGTCTTTGCGATTGCTGCGTTGATTGGTGGAAAAAGTATTTTGGGCTCCGTAATAGTGATGCGAATTGGTATTATTGCAGCCGATATTGGGACTATTTATTTCGGAAGAAAATTATTAAAGAACCTAAATTTATCACCACATCTTATCTTTTGGTATTTTTTAAATCCACTTGTGATTTTGGAGCTGACTGGCAATCTTCATTTTGAGGGCGTAATGCTTTTCTTTTTTGTATGGTCTGTATACCTTTTGTCTAAAAACAAATGGCAATTAGCCGGTGTTATTTATGCCTTATCCATTGCTACAAAGCTAATTCCTTTACTGTTTTTACCTTTATTTTTTAAATATTTAGGAATAAAAAAAAGTATTTTATTTTATGTTATTATTGGCTTAACTATACTTCTATTATTTCTTCCTTTTTATAGTCCCGAATTTATCACTAATTATGTTGAAACGGTTGGTTTATGGTTTTCAAACTTTGAATTTAATGCCAGCGTCTATAATGTGATCAAAAAAATTGGAGTAACGTATTTTGATGCAAAACCATGGGAATTAATTAAAACGTATGGAAAAATTACTCCGTATATAATAATAGGGGTGGTTTTGTTATTTAGCCTGTTCAGAAAAAATGAAAAGCTTATAGGTTTAATAAACTCCATGTTATGGGTAATGACAATCTATTACATACTTTCAGCGATTGTACATCCTTGGTATATTGTTTTTTTGGTTTTTCTCAGCATTTTTACAAGGTATAGATTTGCGCTTTTATGGTCTGGATTTGTCATACTCAGCTACTGGGCATATTCTAATCCTGATTATAAAGAACATTTAGGATTACTTTGGTTTGAATATTTGGCAATATTCGCCTTTATATCCTATGAAATAAGCATATTATTTAACAAAAAATAACATTTTTGTAAAAAATATACATCAAACTATGATTAATCAATTTAATTTGTACTTTTGGTATTATAATGAACAAAAAAAAACATATTACTTCTTTAGACAGGTCATTTGCACCTGCTAGTTCATTTACGCCTACACGTCGCCGCCCGTAAGGGTATGTTATATTTTGGAAATAGGTGAGTCCATTTCTGCACAGACGAAAACAATTTTTAATTAATCTTTATTTTTAAACAATACATTGGCAATGGAAATACTAATTGCTAACGAATCACATTTTAAATATGCAGATATTATTTGTGATACGATTTCAGAATCCGCAAAAGTTCGAGGTACGGGCATTGCAAAAAGAACCCCAGAATACATCTGTAAAAAACTATCAAACGGTAATGCTGTTATCGCTTTAGACGAAGGTAACTTTGCTGGTTTTTGCTATATAGAAGTTTGGGGGCACGAAAAATATGTAGCAAACTCAGGGCTTATTGTACATCCTGATTACAGAGATAGAGGACTTGCCAAACAAATAAAACAACGAATTTTTGAACTATCGAGAAAAAAATTTCCTGATGCCAAAATATTCGGAATTACCACAGGTTTAGCTGTGATGAAAATCAATTACGCGTTGGGTTATAAACCTACGACTTTTTCTGAATTAACAGATGATCCTGAATTTTGGAAAGGTTGTCAGACTTGTAAAAACTTTGATATTCTAACCCGCACTGAACGTAAAATGTGCTTATGCACTGCTATGCTTTTCGACCCGTTAGCTCAAGAAAAAAAGAAGCAAACTGAGGTTCCAAAAGAGAAATTAAATGTCAAAGCTTTTAAAAGATTAAGAAGTATAAAAGAGACACTTTTCCTAAAAAAGAAAGAAAAATGAAGAAATTAGTTTTAGCCTATAGCGGTGGATTAGACACCTCGTACTGCGCAAAATATTTATCAAAAGAGCAAGGTTTTGAAGTTCATGCTGTAAGTGTAAACACAGGTGGATTCTCAACTGAAGAAATTGCTACTATAAAAGAAAAAGCCATAGAATTAGGCGCTTCTACCTATACCTCCATTGATGCAGTACAAACATTTTATGACACCGTTGTAAAATATTTGATTTTCGGGAACGTATTAAAAAACAATACCTACCCATTATCGGTTAGCGCAGAACGAATTGTACAAGCAATTGAAATTGTGCAACATGCTAAAAAAGTAGATGCAAAATATATCGCTCACGGAAGCACTGGTGCTGGTAACGACCAAGTGCGTTTTGATATGATTTTTCAAATTATTGCCCCTGAAATTCAAATTATCACTCCCATTCGGGACAACAAATTGTCTAGGGAAGCTGAAATAGCTTACCTAAAAGAAAACGGCATTGATTATCCCTGGGAAAAAGCTAAATACTCCATAAATCGAGGACTTTGGGGAACTTCAGTAGGTGGCGAAGAAACCTTAACCTCTAACAAAGCCTTACCCGATAGTGCGTACCCGAGCCAATTACAAGAAAAAAATCCTACAGACCTAAAATTGACTTTCGAAAAAGGCCAATTGGTTGCAATTGATGGCAAAATAGACACGCCAGTGAATAACATTATTGCTCTGGAATTTATGGCATCAAAATATGCCATCGGAAGAGATATTCATGTTGGTGATACTATTATAGGCATTAAAGGAAGGGTCGGTTTTGAGGCAGCAGCAGCTTTAATTATTATAAAAGCACATCATTTATTAGAAAAACATACACTGAGCAAATGGCAACAGTTTCAAAAAGAGCAGCTTGGTAACTTCTATGGCATGTTGTTACATGAAGGTAATTATTTAGATGAAGTTATGCGAAATATTGAGACTTTTTTAGGCGATACACAAAAGAATGTTTCGGGTGATGTTTTCGTGAGCCTTCAGCCATATCAATTTAAATTAAACGGAATTGCATCTCCTCACGATTTGATGAATGCAGCTTTCGGAAGCTACGGCGAAATGAATAAAGGCTGGACTGCTGCTGATGCCAAAGGATTTATTAAAATTTTATCTAATCCAGGGAAGATTTATAATTATGTGAATGGCCAGCCCTAAAAGCCCCCTAACCCCCTTAGGAGGAATTAAATTAGGTAACCTCCCCAACCCCTCCGAAGGAGGAGCGCAAATTCCTTTCAGTAATGAAAAGGGACTTGATGGTTTGAAAAGTTGAAGTTTAAAAAAATACAAAGCCTAGAGCCTAAAGCTTATGGCTTAAAGCGCAAAGGCAAAAAAATATGATTAGAGCAGGAATAATCGGAGGTTCAGGATATACAGGTGGCGAGCTCATTCGCATCTTATTACATCACCTTAAAGTGGAAATCGACTTTATTTACAGTACCACCAGAGCGGGGAAAAATATAAGTTCAGCGCATCCCGATTTATTGGGGGTAACCAACTTAAAATTTACGGGCGAAGTGAACCTAGGTGTTGATATTGTTTTTTTATGTTTAGGTCATGGTAATTCCACTACTTTTTTAAAGGAACAGAAGTTTTCTGAGAACACTAAAATCATCGATTTAAGCAATGATTTTAGGTTAGAAAACGATGCTGTTTTAGACGACAAAAATTTTATTTATGGTTTACCAGAATTGAATAAAGAAGCTATAAAAAAAGGAAAGTATATTGCAAATCCTGGTTGTTTTGCCACAGCGATACAATTGGCATTATTGCCCTTAGCGAAACATAATTTATTACAAGCTGATGTTCATGTGAATGCCGTAACTGGCAGTACGGGAGCTGGCATTAGCCCTACCGACACTTCGCATTTTAGCTGGAGAAACAATAATGTATCGTGGTACAAACCCTTTACACATCAACATTTAGGAGAAATAAATGAAAGCTTACATTCCTTTAAAAATGATGTGGGTGAAGTCTATTTTATACCCAATCGGGGCAATTTTACAAGAGGAATTTTAGCAACGGCTTATACCAAATTCGATAAAAGTTTAGCAGAAGCAATCTCATTATACAAAGATTTTTATAAGGATGCCATGTTTACACAAATTTCCGAAGAAGAAATTAGCTTAAAACAGGTGGTAAACACCAATCAATGTCACATTCATTTGCACAAACATAACGACACACTTTTAATAACCTCAGCTATAGACAACCTTTTAAAAGGAGCTTCTGGGCAAGCCGTTCAAAACATGAACTTGATTTTTGGCTTCGAAGAAAAAATGGGGTTGAACTTAAAGGCAGGGGTTTTTTAATGGAAAATTGAAAATGTGTAAAGCGGAAAGCAAAAAAATTGAAAATTGTCAATGAAAAGCGCAATGCGGTTAGCGGTTGGCAAAAAAATCTTAACACTTTGTACTTAGTACTTAATACTTTATAAATGAAAATAGCCATCATTGGAGCAGGAAATTTAGGCGTAGCCATCGCAAAGGGAATATTACATTCTAACGGTGCTACCACTATGTATTTGACCAAAAGAAATACGAGAAATATCTTAGATTTTGAAAAATTCGGAAATGTTACGGTGACTTCTGATAACCGAGAAGCCGTTGAAAAATCTGATATTTTAATCTTTGCGGTACAACCCGCACAGTTTCAACAGATCCTTGAAGATGTCAAAGATTTATTAAACGAAAAACATGTTATAATTTCTACGATAACTGGGATTGGCATAACGCAGATTGAAAATATTATTGGTGCCGACCACTATATAATTCGCAGTATGCCTAATACTGCTATTTCGGTAGGAAAATCGATGACCTGTATCTGCAGCAATGAAAAAGGTAGAAAAAGAATCGATTTAGCCAAGGCTATTTTTAATAGAATGGGGCATTCTATGGATATTCCTGAAATTCAGATGCAGGCCGCAACTGTCATTTGTGCTAGTGGTGTCGCTTTTTGGATGCGATTGATTAGAGCGACAACCCAAGGAGCTATTCAGTTAGGTTTTGATGCAAAAGAAGCGCAAGAATTAGCGATGCACACTTGCTTTGGCGCATCAAGTTTACTTATTGAAGCTGGCACTCATCCCGAAGCCGAAATTGATAGAGTTACCACGCCACGAGGTTGCACTATTGAAGGCTTAAATGAAATGGAACACCAAGGCTTAAGCTCATCCTTAATTCAAGGGATTATTGCATCTTACGATAAAATTACCAGAATAAAAGAAGGGAAATTATAAATGTCCAAAAAGGGCACAACATAATTTAAAAAGATTTAAAGTATGAAATTATTTGATGTATATCCACTCTATAATGTAACGCCTGTTTCCGCTAAGGGAATTGTAGTTACTGATGAAAAAGGACAAGAATATTTAGACTTTTACGGAGGTCACGCGGTAATTTCTATTGGGCATTCGCATCCACATTATGTAAAAAGAATTGAAGATCAATTGCATAAAATTGGTTTTTACAGCAATGCCATTCAAAATCCTCTACAAGAAGAATTAGCCGATAAATTAGGAAAATTATCAGGCTGTGAAGATTACAATCTTTTTTTATGTAGTTCCGGAGCGGAAGCAAACGAAAACGCCTTGAAAATGGCCTCTTTTATAACAGGAAAATCTAGAGTTATTGCGTTTCATAATAGTTTTCACGGAAGAACCTCAGCAGCTGTTGCCGCTACGGATAACGAAAAAATAAATGCCCCAATAAACAAACAACAAAAAGTAACTTTTCTAGCTTTCGAAGGTATTGCTGAGTTTATAACTGAAATTGAAAAAGGCGATGTTTGTGCTGTTATTATAGAAGCTATTCAAGGTGTTGGTGGTTTAGATGAACCTTCGACATATTTTTACCAACAAATCGCAAAAACCTGCAAAGACAATGGCGTTGTTTTAATCGCCGACGAAGTACAATCTGGTTATGGAAGAAGTGGTAAATTCTTTGGATTTCAACATCACGATATTCAACCAGATATTATTAGTATTGCTAAAGGTATGGGCAATGGTTTTCCCGTAGGTGGAATTTTAATTCACCAAAGTATTGAAGCAAAATACGGCATGTTGGGCACTACTTTTGGCGGCAATCATTTGGCTTGTGCGGCTTCATTAGCAGTACTAGAAGTTTTAGAAAATGAAAGGTTGATTGAAAATGCACATCGTTTAGGACATTATTTTAGAGCCTGTGCGGCGGAAATACCCCAAGTAAAAAAAGTAAAAGGTAGAGGCTTAATGCTTGGTTTAGAATTTGATTACGATGTGGCAGAATTACGAAAAAAATTGATTTACAATCAACATATTTTTACAGGTGGTTCTAGCAACAAAAACCTAATTAGAATATTACCTGCATTAAACATCACTGAAAAAGATATCGATGTATTCTTCGAAGCTCTAAAAAAAGAAGTAAATTGAATAAAAAATAGTGTGCGTTTTAACCTCTTAAATTTTGATAAGGAAATTAAAAAAATGAAAGATTACACCACCATACAAGACATAGAATCATTATCCCAATGGGTGAAAGAAGCAAGAGTTTTGAAAGAAAATCCTAAAGCTTTTAAAAAGCTAGGAAAAGGTAAAACCATCTGTTTGTTATTTTTCAACAACAGTCTCAGAACCCGATTAAGTACACAAAAAGCGGCGATGAATTTGGGTTTAGATGTTATGGTGATGAACTTCGGAAGTGAAGGCTGGGCTTTAGAGTTTGAAGATGGCACGGTCATGGATCAAGGCGCTTCTGAACATGTAAAAGAAGCTGCAAAGGTAGTAGCGCAGTTTTGCGATATCGTTGCAATTCGTGCTTTTGCATCTTTAACTGATAGAGAAAAAGACGAAGCAGAATTGGTTTTGAACGGTTTTAAAAAATATGCCACAATTCCAGTGGTAAATATGGAAAGTTCTGTTGGACATCCCTTGCAAGCCTTAGCTGATGCCATTACCATTGCAGAGCACAAAACTAAAGAACGACCTAAAGTGGTGCTTTCCTGGGCGCCACACCCAAAGGCTCTACCTCATGCGGTTGCCAATTCGTTTGTCGAAATGATGCTCAAACAAAATGCCGATTTCGTAATTACGCATCCTAAAGGCTACGAATTAAATCCTGAAATTACCAAAGAGGCAAAAATTGAATATGATCAAGATAAAGCTTTAGAAAATGCCGATTTTGTTTATGTGAAAAATTGGAGTAGTTATTCAGATTACGGAAAAGTAGTCAACCAAGACAAAAACTGGATGATGACGAAAAAAAAGCTCGGAAAGGCTAAATTTATGCACTGTTTGCCTGTTCGTAGAAACGTGGTGGTTGAAGATGCCGTTTTAGATAGCGACCAATCTTTGGTGATTGAGCAAGCTAATAATAGAACCTATGCTGCGCAAATTATTTTGAAGAAAATACTTAGCCCCCTAGCCCCCAAAGGGGAGAACTCTTATTCAGAAAAATTAAAAAAATAAATGTTGAAAAACGTTCATCATAAAATGAAACAAAAATTATCAATCATAAAAATTGGCGGAAATGTCATTGAAAACAAATCTGAATTAGATGCGTTTTTAAGTCTATTTTCAAAATTAGAAGGACTGAAAATATTGATTCACGGTGGTGGGAAATTGGCAACAGAATTAGCTTCAAAACTGGGTGTTAAATCTAAATTAGTAAACGGAAGACGTATTACCGATAGCGAGAGTATTGATATTATTATCATGGTTTACGCTGGGTTAGCTAACAAAAATATTGTGGCTAAATTACAAGCAAATAATTGCAATGCGATTGGCCTGAGTGGAGCGGATGGAAATGCTATTCAAGCCCATAAAAGACCTGTAAAAGAAATAGATTACGGTTTTGTGGGTGATATTGATGGTATAAACTCAGCTTTAATTGATGCGCTATTAAAAGCTAAGCTCACCCCTGTTTTTTGTGCTTTATCACATGACGGAATGGGCCAAATTTTGAATACCAATGCCGATACCATCGCTTCAGAAATTGCCATTGGCATGAGCGAAATCTATGCAACTACTTTATATTATTGCTTCGAAAAAAAGGGTGTTTTATTAGACATTAAAAATGATGTTTCAGTCGTTAAATATATCAATACCAAAAAATATCAAGAGTTACTTGAACAAAATATCATCGCAGATGGCATGCTTCCTAAATTAGAAAATTGCTTTCACGCGCTAAATAACAAAGTAGAAAAAGTATGTTTAGGCGATTCAGAAATGTTAAAAAAAGATGCTACTTTATTTACCACCATAACCTTATAAAATGAATCAAAAACAATTAACAGAAAAAGCTATTGCACTTTTAAAAGAATTGATCAGCATTCCGTCTTTTTCAAAAGAAGAAGATAAAACAGCCGAAGCCATTCAAAACTGGTTCACTTTTTTTGGTATTCCTTTTATCAGAGAAAATAATAATCTGGTGGCAAAAAATAAATTTTGGGATAGTACAAAACCAACCTTGCTTTTAAATTCTCATCACGATACCGTGCGTCCTAATCAAGCCTATACAAAAGACCCATTTCATCCGCATGTAGAAGATGGAAAATTATACGGCTTAGGCAGTAATGATGCCGGAGGTTGTTTGGTTTCACTGATAGCCACTTTTACACATTTTTACGCTATTGAAAAGCTGAGTCATAATATTTTAATGGTCGCTTCCGCCGAGGAAGAAAATGCAGGTAAAAACAGTTTAAGAGGACTATTGCCATCGCTACCAAAAATTGATGTAGCTATTGTGGGTGAGCCTACTTTAATGAATTTGGCGATTGCAGAAAAAGGTTTAGTCGTTTTTGATGCTGTAGTAAAAGGAACACCATCGCATGCAGCACACCCTAATAATGACAATGCTATTTACAATACCATTGAAGTTTTAAAATGGTTTAAAAATTATACTTTCGACAAAACATCCGAAGCACTTGGGGATGTAAAACTAACGGTAACGCAAATTAATGCAGGAAGCGAGCATAATGTAGTGCCTTCACAAGTAAATTTGGTAATTGATGTTCGTGTGAATGATAAATATACCAATGAAGAAATTACTGAGATACTAAAAACATCAGCTCCTTGCGAGCTGAAAGAACGATCTTTACGCTTAAGCTCTTCTTCCATTGATAAAAACCATGCGCTAGTGCAATCGGGCATTGCATTGGGCAGAACAACTTATGGCTCTCCTACCCTATCAGATCAAGCCGCATTAACTTGTCAATCCTTAAAATTAGGTCCTGGAGATAGTACCCGATCGCATTCGGCAAATGAATATATTTATGTGGAGGAAATTGAAGAAGGCATACAATTGTATATTGAGATTTTAGAGAGATTTCTAGCCCCCTAACCCACTTCGGCTTCGCTCGGTGTAACGCCCAAAGGAGAAATTAAAATTTAAGCCTAAGAGTCAAAAACAAGTCCATAATCATTTTAAAAAAAATTCATTATTTTTCTCTCTTTTAAACTTAATAATTATAAAGGCTTGCAAGACGTAATTTGCTTTTCAGCAAACCTCCTTTTAGGTCTAAAAAAGATTAAATTATTGTAAAAGATGTGGAACATGAAAAAAACTAAAACTAATTACTAACGACTAACAACTGAAAAAATGAAACTTTGGGATAAAGGATTTAGTACAGATAAGAAAATCGACTATTTTACGGTAGGTAATGACAGAGCGCTAGATTTGCATTTGGCAAAATACGATGTAATTGCATCAAAAGCACATGCCAAAATGTTAGGTAAAATTGGTTTATTGACTCCAGATGAAACCAATAGTTTAGTAAAAGAATTAGACCTAATTGGAGCATCTATCGAAAAAGGAACTTTTACTATTGAAGCCACTTTTGAAGATATGCACTCGAAAATAGAATATATTCTTGTGGAAAAATTGGGGGATACTGGCAAAAAAATCCATACAGCTCGTTCCAGAAACGATCAAGTTTTAGTCGCGATGCACTTGTATTTAAAACACGAACTAGCCGAAATTAAATCGGAAACCAAAATACTATTTGATTTGTTATTGAATTTGGCTGATAAATATAAAAGTATTTTATTGCCTGGTTATACACATTTACAAATTGCCATGCCTTCCTCTTTTGGTCTGTGGTTTTCAGCTTATGCCGAAAGTTTAATTGATGATGTTTATTTTATTGATGCCGCTTATAAAATTGCAGATCAAAATCCTTTAGGAAGTGCTGCGGGCTACGGAAGTTCTTTCCCAATCGACAGAGCTTTTACCACAAAAGAAATGCACTTTGCTACCCAAAAATTCAATGTAGTAGCAGCGCAAATGAGTCGTGGAAAAGTAGAAAAAGCAGCCGCTTTTGGCATTAGTAGTATTGCATCAACACTATCGAAAATGGCAATGGATATTTGCTTGTATATGAGTCAGAATTTTAATTTTATATCTTTTCCTGACGAACTAACTACGGGCTCTAGCATTATGCCTCACAAAAAAAATCCTGATGTTTTTGAACTAATTCGGGGTAAATGCAATAGACTCCAAGCTGTTCCCAATCAGCTAACTTTAATATTGACCAATTTGCCAAGTGGCTATCACAGAGATTTGCAATTGGTAAAAGAAGTGATTGTGCCGGCCATTCAAGATATTAAAGCATGTTTGGAAATATTGACTTTTAGCTTAAAAGAAATTCGAGTAAACGAAACAATTTTAGAAGACCCAAAATACGATTATTTGTTTAGCGTGGATACTTTGAACGAATTAGTTTTGGGTGGCATACCTTTTCGAGACGCCTATAAACAAATGGGAGCTGAAATACATGAGGGCAGATTTATTCCTAAACGCGATATAAAACATACCCATGAAGGTAGTTTGGGCAATTTATGCTTACATGAAATCAGGAAAAAGATGGAGCTAATTTATTGATTTTAAAATCGTAATAAAAACCTTTACTTATTGCTCTCGAAAGCTAGTGTTGTGACTTTAAATCACGATTTGCAATTTTTTGTGTCACAAAATTTAGCGTATTTTTCTAATAAAGCCCCCACTACTTTTGAACTTATAACAGTTTTAAACCAATACCGTTTGGAAATTGGCACAGGATACAGAACCAGTTCTTCAATTAACTTTTTAAAGGGAGTTTATTTATTTGGTAATGTACGTTTTGTGCATAATTACGATATGGCTATCAATGATTCTCCTTTAGGAAATAAAATGTTTTTATACTGAGTTATCATTTTGGCCATGGTTACGCTATAGATTGGATAAAAATTCCTTTAAATAAACATCCTAATGAAACCGAATGATCTTATTGATTTATTGGTCATAGAGGAATTGAAAACCAATGTTTTTTTATTTGCCTCACCCGATTATGATGCTTTTAGACTAAAAATATTGTTAGTCCACAGTAGTTGCATTGCTATTTTCCTGCAAATTCAATACCGTTGCGGCAATAATATTCATAAAGTAAATAATCTGAGCAATCGGAAATAATAAAATAGCCGTCCATACAAGGACATTCTCAATGGTATTATGGTCAGAAAATTGATCTCCTATGATGGCAAAAAAAGTGAGAAGGGTGAAAATAATATGCAATTTAGTCAACGAAAAGATAGGGGTAATGCGGTATTTACTTAATATAAAATAACCAAAACCGCATAATAAAAGCCACAAAGCAAAGAGAAAAAATAAGTGCAAATGCGCTATATCAAAATAAATATCGCCAATATTTAATGAGAAAGCAGTATCTAAATCACTAAAATAAAAAAAACTATAAACTACAGACAAAATTGCCCCTAAAAACCATAAAATTAAATAGGGTCTTTTTTGTAACATGTACTTTATTTTATCATTTTTAAATTGATGATCTCTTGTTCAGTCAATGGCCGCCAGTTACCACGAGGTAAATCTTTTTTAGTAAGTCCTGCATAAACAACCAAATCTAGTTTTACGATTTCGTATTCTAGCAATTCAAATAGTTTGCGCACAATATTATTTCTGGTACTGAATATTTCAATGCCAACTTGATTTTTGGGCGTGTTATCTATATAACTTATATCATGAACACGAACTAGAAAATCTTCTATCTCTAAACCTTCTTTAACTCTTTTTAAATCCGCACTTTTAAAGGGTTTGGTAAGTTCTACATGGTATATTTTTCTGACTCCGTTTTTAGGCGTATTCAGAGTTGCTATTAACTCGCCATCATTAGTAAATAACAATAACCCAGTAGCCGTCTTATCCATTTTACCCACTGGCAATAGTTTTGATTTTGAAGCATTAGATACTAAACCCGACGCCGTACGTTGGCCGCTGCCGTCTTTGGAGGAAGTAGAAAAATCTTTGGGCTTATTAAGGAGTATGTATTCTTTTTTAACAGGATTTAATAAAGTGCCGTCAAACCTAACCTCATCAGTTAATTGCACTTTATAGCCCATTTCAATGATAGGTTTTCCGTTTACAGTTACGCTGCCGGCGGCTATAAAAATATCGGCTTCTCTTCTGGAGCATACTCCAGAATTTGCCACGTAACGATTTAAGCGAAGAATATTTGGATTAGAGGGTTTTTTTGGAACTACAGTTTTTTTGATAGGTGCGTTTCCTCTAGCAAAACTCTTTTTTCTAAATGTTCCTCCCTGTCTTCCCGAAGCTTTATTCTCGTTATTGGAATCTGACCTACTCATAACTAATATCTTTCGGCAAAGGTACTAAAGGAATTTGGATGTTGTATGATTATTGCACCTAATTCCTAATGTCAACTGCCGCTTCCTAATTATTATGCTTACAATTGAATTTCATTCAAATTTAAAATCAATGGTAATTTAATCCGTTGTGGTTAGTTTTTTATTTCAGCTACTTCCATTTTAAAAAAATATAGTTCATAAAATTCTGTTTAGCACCAAATTTACATTTATCAATAGAATACTAACCACTCCTGATATAATGATAAATTTCAAAATATTATGCAACCAAACATAATGTATTTTTGCATCGGACTTAAACAATAACACCAGAAATAGAAGTAATAGTAAAATACAGCCAATAAAAAAGAGGTACATATACCCTACATCAAATTTTATAATTAATAACAAGGAAGGTATTAGCGATATCAAAATTAATGTGGCTATTAAATATTTTGAAAATTGTTCTCCAAAAATAATAGGAATGGTTTTATAATTTTGTGCCATATCACCCTTTATGTTTTCTAAATCTTTGATCATTTCACGGGCTAAAATCAATAAAAATAAAAATAGTGCATGAACAAAAATAACCGTTTCGAAATTTCGATAATATACAAAAACCACAAAAAACGGTGCAATAGCTAAGGTCGCTGATACAAAATTACCAACAAATGGTATCCGTTTTAGTTTATGAGAATAAAACCATATTCCAAATATATATGACGAGAAAAAGAGCACAGCTTTAAACGAAACATAGCCAGCCACAAATACGGCTAAAAAATTAAGTAAAAAATAGGTGCTTAATTTAAAACGTTGGCTTACCAACCTATCGAGCATTGTTTTATGTGGTTTGTTGATTAAATCTTTTTCGGCATCGTAAAAATTATTGATGATATATCCAGCGGCTATGACCATAGCAGAAGTAATAACAATCGCTAGTAAATTAGCATCAAAAATGACTTTATGAACTGGTAAATTTGGAGATAAAATATAGATTGAAGCCAAATACTGCGCTAAGATAATTATGAGAATATTATAACCTCTAACCACAGAAAACAAACTCAATAACTTTAAAAGTAGGAGCTTATTTTTTCTATTAACCATGTTAGTTGTTTTTAGAAAGTATAAACTACTTCTAATTTATGATCTTGTAAGGCTAGTTTTGCCTTTTCAAAATCTTCTGTAAATCCTAAAATATAACCGCCACCGCCAGAACCACATAATTTTAAATAATAGTCGTTACTGTCAATACCTTGTTTCCAGAGTTTTTGAAACTCCAGAGGAATCATAGGTTTAAAATTGTCTAAAACCACATTAGAAAGTTGTTTCAAATTTGCGAAAAGCGAAGTTACATTTCCACTCACAAAATCTTCAACACAAGCATCGGTATGTTTTATAAACTGCTCTTTTATCATTTTACGGAAACCTTTATGCTTCATTTGTTCCATAAAAATTTGAACCATGGGTGCTGTTTCTCCAACAATTCCGCTATCTACTAGAAAAACAGCACCTTTACCCACGGTATTTTGCGAAGGAATGCTGGTAGATTCAATATTGTCCTTAGAATTTATTAAAATAGGAAGACTCAAATAACTGTTTAAAGGATCTAAACCTGATGATTTTCCATGGAAAAACGATTCCATCTTCCCAAAAATAGCTTTTAAGCGTAATAACTTTTCGCGAGTAAGATTTTCTAATACTGTAATTTTATCAAACGCATATTTTTGATAAACGGCGGCCACCAAAGCACCACTACTTCCAACACCATAACCTTGTGGGATGGAGCTATCAAAATACATACCTTCAGCGATATCTTTCTTTAAAGCATCCATATCAAAAGTGACCAAATTTGGTTCTTTTTCAACTATATTTTCTAAATAAAAACTGAATTTTTCAAGACTTTTATTGCTCTTTAAGGCTTCATCCGATGGATTTTGGTCTTTTTTTAAGGCTCCATTAAAAAAATTATAAGGTATAGAAAGTCCTTTAGAATCTTTAATGATTCCATATTCTCCGAAAAGAAGAATTTTTGAGTAGAATAATGGTCCTTTCACCTTTTTTTAATTAATAGTTAAAAATGAATAATTAATCGTTTCAATTTTAAAGTTACTTATTTTTTAATGATATAACGATAATACCTAATAATTTTAATAGCTCTTCAATTATAGTTTGAAGATTTAAACATAAAGTCTTCTCTCCAGATAGCCTACTCCAATTCTCTTAGCTTTACTGCTTTAAACATTCCTGATAGACATTACACACTTATATTTCCTCAGAATCAATACGTATTTGGCTATAATTTTGTTTTTGTAGTTATTTATCATCTTTTTCAAAGGAGAAAAAAACCATACTAATTGAACTCAACGCTAATGCTAATAATGATATAGTTAAAAATCCAATTAAAAATTTCATCCCTATTTCGGTTTTGAAATTGTTCATAATCATTCCTGCACTAAATGTTGCTATGCCAATACTAATTCCGCCAAGCCATCTATTTTTAAATTTATGGCTAAAAATATGATTACATTCATCACATTCAATAGGTTTATAACCTTTCCAAAAGGATGTAAACAACTCTTTAAATGTGAATTCTCGGTTACAATTTGAGCATCTTTTCATTTAGCAATTTATTTAAATTACAACTCGTACTCCATAATATTTAATCACAATATTGATTAAGTTTTAACTTTACAATAAGCTTAAATTAGCCATAACCCTATAATAAAAATAAAACTCTTCTATTTTGTTTCATTTTCATTCTCTAAGATCGGGTATAATCACAAAATAATTATTAATCATTAACTTTTAATTATTCACTAATCTAGCTCCCAATCCTAAAGTGTCACAAAGATACTGCTGGTTTTCACAATATGCAATTAACTCATCTTTAATAAATTGATAAACTTCTTGCTTTTCACTTTCTGGATATAAAACATGTACGTTCGCTCCTGCATCTAAAGTAAAGCAAACATGAGTGTTAGTTCGCTCTCTGAAAGCCCATATTTTATTAATAATCTCTAAAGTGTTTGGCTTCATCAAAATAAAATAAGGCAGACTCGTCATCATCATAGCGTGCAAGGTCAAAGCTTCGCTTTCTACTATCTTTATAAATTCTGTGAGATTTCCTGTTTTAAAAATAGCTATCAACTTATCCAAGTTTTCATGTGCTTGCGCAAAACGTTGTTCGGCAAAAGGATGATTGTGCATTAAATTATGCCCAACGGTACTGCTTACTTGCTTTTGACCTTTATCGACTAAAAGAATAGTATCTTGAAAATTCTTAAAATTGTCGTGAACTTCATAAGGGTATTTTATACCATATAAATCTGAACTTCCTTGCGTATTGTCGTGTTTTCCCCATTGTACAATGCCGCCTTCGATACTTCGGCAAGCACTCCCTGAGCCTAATCTCGATAAAAACGAGGCTTTTTTTATAAAAAACTCTGCCGACATGTCAGAGACTAAACTTTTCTCAACTTCCATTAAACACAAAGCTAAGGCCGACATACCACTCGCGGAAGATGCGATACCGCTGCTATGGGGGAAAGAGTTCGAGGTTTCAATTTTAAAATGATATTCCTTTAAAAAAGGTAAATATTGCTCAATTCTCGTTAAAAAAGTAGCTATTTTAGGCTTAAAATCTTCTTTTTGTTTTCCCTCAAACCATAAGTCAAAAGAAAAATGAAAATCTTTATTTTCCAACTTATAGTATGAGACAGTTGTGGTCGTGGCACAAGCATCTAAAGTGAAACTAATTGAAGGGTTTTGTGGTAACTGGTTTTCTTTTTTACCCCAATACTTTACCAAAGCGATATTACTGGGCGAAATATAGCTTACCTTACCTTTTTCAATATTATTCGTGTAGGCTGAAGGAATAAAGTCATTTTCAGTCATGGAAATATCAAATTTTTTTACAAAGATAGCTTTAAATGTATTTGAGTTAAAATGAATGATATTAAATCACTATTTTAGTAACTTAGACCAACTACTATTTTGAAAAAGCAACTCTATTATATCGCTATTGCAGTGGCCATTTGCTTGATTATCGGTTTTTTATCAAGTGTTGCCACGCAATCTTCCGTAGTTGATTGGTACCAAACCTTGAACAAACCTAGTTTTAATCCGCCTAACTGGCTTTTTGCGCCTGTTTGGTCTGTTTTATATGTGATGATGGGAGTTGCAGCAGGTCTTGTTTGGGCTAGAGGTTTTCATCATATTTGGGTAAAAACGGCATTGTACCATTTTATCTTTCAGCTGCTTTTTAATGCCTTATGGAGTATAGTATTTTTCGGACTTAAAGAACCCTTTTGGGCCTTACTGGTTATTTTTACTTTATTAATATTGATAGTCTTAACCATCAGATGGTTTAAAGTAGTACATAAAACCGCAGCTATCCTTATGATTCCTTATCTGCTTTGGGTTTGTTTTGCCTCGGCGCTGAATTACAAAATATGGGTGTTGAATTGATGGTTTTAATATGCTATTTAATTAATGTTAAAATGTAATAATTAATTAATTTGAAAATTTGCTGATTTAAAAATTTGAAGATGTTTTTTCAATGTAAAATTTTTTAATTTGATGACTCTAAGACTTGTCTTTCTATAAGCTGTGTTGATTTAGAAATTAGTTGATGAATCAATCTAATCATCCAGCAATAGCTTGCGCAGCAATATACCCACTCGTCCACGCGTTTTGAAAATTGAATCCGCCTGTGATGGCATCAATATTTACTATTTCTCCTGCAAAAAATAGATTCTTTTGGACTTTACTCTCAAAGGTTTTAAAGTTGATTTCTTTTAAATCGACACCACCAGCGGTTACAAACTCCTCTTTAAACGTACTTTTGCCATCTACTGAAAATTCCCCTGCCGTAATTTGCTGGGCTAAGGTTTGAAGTTGATTTTTAGTAACTTCCGCCCATTTGGTAGTCTCCAAAATATCAGAAGCTTTAACCAAGTTAATCCATAAACGTTTAGGAATGTTAATAGCGTTGGTGCGCAAAACTGTTTTTTTTGCTTCAACCTCTTTTATTTGCAATAAGAGTTGCAACAAGCTTTCTTCTTGATATTCGGGTAGCCAATTAATACGAATTTTAAATTTGTAACTCCAATCGTTTAACTCACGAGCACCCCAAGCAGAAAGTTTTAAAATAGCCGGCCCGCTCATGCCCCAATGCGTAATTAGCAAAGGCCCGTCGGACTCCAACAATACCTTTGAGGCTGATTTACTTTTCAGGTTTTTAGTTACTTTACTAGGCAATGATTTTTCAAGTACCTCAACATTCGCATAAGTGCTCACCCCCGGAATAGCCTCTATGCGTTCATCTTTGATATTAAAGGTAAATAATGAAGGAACAGGCGCAACAATAGTGTGACCTAATTTTTCCATCATTTTCCAAATTTTAGGATTACTACCTGTAGCTACCAAAATTTTTTTTGCATAGTATTTTTTCTGAATTGATTCCACCAGCCATCCGTCACATTGGTAATCCTTGGACTTTTTTATGGCTTCTATGGCAACCACAGAACTGTTGCGGAATAATTGCACACCTAAGCGTTCTGCCTCGTTTACAAAACAATCAATAATAGTTTTAGAGGTATTGCTTTCAGGAAACATTCTGCCATCTTCTTCAATTTTTAGGGGAATACCTCTTTTCTCGAAAAAAGTGATGGTATCACCACTACAATAACTGTAAAAAGGACCTTTAAGCTCTTTTTCGCCTCTTGGATAGTTTTTTACCAATTCGTTGGGGTCAAATTCTGCATGGGTAACATTACAACGACCACCACCCGAAACTTTAACTTTGGTTAGCACTTCTTTACCACGCTCTAAAATTAAGATTTTTAGACCAGGGTTTGATTCTGCAATATGAATTGCCGCATAATATCCTGCGGCTCCACCGCCAATAATGATTACATCTTCCATTATTTAACGCGTTCTGGAAAGTTAGTAAACACACCATCCACACCAATTTTTTTCATGTTGATAATGGCTTGTGGTTCATTAACCGTCCAAGGATAAATTTTAAATCCAGCTGCGTGAATTTGATTGGCAATTTCTGCATCCAATTTTTCATAATCAGGATTTATGGCAACAGCTTTAAGTTCTTTGGCAATCGGTAAGGCTTCTAAAGGATTTGCTTCTTCAATTAAAATAGCGATTGCCACGTCATTATTAACTTGACGCATGATTTTCAGTTCTTCCCAATTGAAGCTAGAAATCAAAAAATCGTCTAATTTCCAGTCTTTTTCTTTGATGTATTTTTGCACAGTAACATTGACATCTTTTGCCGTTCCCGCCCCTTTTAATTCGATATTTAAAGGGACTTTTTTATCAATAACATCTAAAACAGCACTTAATAACGGAATTTTATGATTGCCTGTTACTAACAATTTTTGTAGCTCCTCCCAAGAATAATCTTCAATATTCCCAGTTCCGTTCGTTAATCGCTCTACTGTATCATCGTGAAAAACAACAATCTCACCGCTAGCTATTTTAAAGACATCAATTTCTATCATATCAACTTTTAACTCTAAAGCTTTTTCAATAGAGGAAATCGTATTTTCAGTTTCATGCCCCATAGCACCGCGATGACCTATTACTAAAAGTTTATGTTGTTCCATACAGGATGTTATGGTAGTTAGTATGATTAAAAATAGAATGAATTTTTGCATGTTGATAATTTGATGCAAGTTAGGATTTTATAGTTTAAATAAATGCTTCGACAAGTTATAGACTTAGCTGGGTCGAAGTACTTAGCAATACATTATTACTTTTAGCTGGCATTTTCAAGAATTAATAATAACGCCCAAACTATTTTTGACCTCTTCAAAAATATTTTACTTCAATCTAAAAATAAACGACTGCAACGGATTTAGCAAAATTGAAAAATGCCCAACACCGGTTTTATCGACCTTCATTTGGACTTTTTTAGTACCGTATAATTGATCTTCTAAGGTGTATTCACCTTCTTTGAGGTGCCATTTTGAAGTAATTTCTTGGGGAACTTTAAATGCTAACTGATATTCTTTTTCCGCATCGAAATTACTAAGAATAATTAGCTTTTCATTGTCAGACCATCTACAAAACGAAAAAACTCGGTGGTCATAACCTTTTGTATGCTCTTTGTTGAAATAATGAATTTCTTGGTACTCGCCCATCAAAGCATCGCTCTGAATGGTAAAGTTTAGTAAACGTTTGTAAAAATTACGCAATTCTTTTTCTTTGTTAGTAGATTGCCCACCATCAAATTTTTTGTTGTTTACCCAACGTTGAAATGTTGGCACACCCACATAATCAAAAATGGAGGTTCTACTAGGACTCCCAAATCCGGCTTTTTCAGCGCCTGGCTCACCTAATTCTTGTCCAAAATAAATCATGGTTGGTGACGTGCTTATCGTGGCAGAAATGACCATCGCTGGCATTGCTTTATTTGCATCACCTGCAAATTCGGGACTTGCAATACGTTGTTCGTCATGGTTTTCTAAAAAGTGAAGCATATTGTGCTCAATGTCTTTTATACCACGCTGCACGGTTTCAATATGATCTGTCCACCCGTGGCCTGCCATAATATGTTTTATACTATCGTAGAGTTCTACCTTATCATATAAATAGTCCATTTTACCTTTATGGAGATATTCCCGATACAAGTCGGGATTATAAACCTCAGCCAATAAAAAAGCCTCAGAATTTTTCATTTTGATGTTAGAGTTCAAATAACTCCAAAACTCCACAGGTACCATTTCTGCCATATCAAATCGGAAACCATCAACGCCCATCTCTAGCCAAAACAGGACAATATCATTAAATTTTTTCCAAGAACTAGGCAGGTCTTTATGTAGCCAAAAAGCGTAATGCTCTTTGTAATCTTTAGCGTCAAAATTAGCCGGAAGGGTTTCAAAATCATACGAACCATCTGGTTTTACCCCGTAATTAATTTTTACGGTTTCGTACCAATCGTTGGCATCAGGTTGTGGCAATCGTGAACCATTACCCGTCCAACGTGCAGGAATTTCTTTATATTTTCCATCAACCAAAGCTGGACTTGTGCCGCCCAAAGGTCGATAACCATCTCTCCATTCTGGTACTTTAAATTCGGCATCGGGAACATAATAAAAATTATTATCTCTTTTATACGCCACACTGGTATCGTCTGATGCGCCAAAAGGTTCTAAACCATTAGGCGTTGATTTACCTTCGTAGTTGCGAGCGACATGGTTTGGAACAATATCGATGATTACCTTTAATCCTACAGCATGAGTTCTATCAATTAAGGCTTTAAACTCCGCTAACCTATTTTCAGGATTATCAGCTAAATCAGGATTTACGTTGTAATAATCTTTTACCGCATAGGGCGATCCTGCTCTGCCTTTTACAATATCTGGATCATCATTTAAAATTCCGTATTCGGTATAATCCCGAATAACATCATGATGCGGAATTCCTGTGTACCAGATATGAGTAACCCCCAAATCTTTAATTTCTTGAAGTGCTTTTGGGGTAAAATCAGAAAATTTACCAACACCATTTTCTTCTATTGTGCCCCAAGGTTTATTGGTTATATTAGTATTTCCAAAAAGTCGTGTAAAAACTTGATATACTACTTCTTTCTTTTTTTTGGGTATGGTTTGCGTCATTTTTAGATCCTGTTTATGCTCTTGCCGGCAAGCAAATAGACTTAAAGCTATTATAAGTAAGATTTTATTATTCATAAAAAAAGTGTTTAATGTCGAAAGTCCAATGTCAAAAGTCAAAAAATTGATTCCAAGCAAGGAAACAAGCATCAACGAACAACCATCAACCAAAAATTTTATACCTTAAAAAAAATCACCTCAGACATTGGACTTTCGACATTAGACGTTAGCCTTAATATTGGTCGGCTGATGAGTTGAAATAACCACTCGCTTCCCATTAACCCGTATCGATGTTTCTTGTTCTCCCTCTAATTCAAAAAATGTTTCTTGATGTGTAACCGTAACCTTCAATATTCTTTTTCTAAAATTAATTTTGAAAGAATAGCTTTTCCATTGTTTTGGAATTCGTGGGGTAAACGATAATTTATCCTCGACTACCCGCATCCCGCCAAAACCTTCTACAATACTCATCCAAGTACCCGCCATAGAAGTAATATGTAAACCTTCTTCTACCTCTTTATTATAATCATCCAAATCTAATCGAGAAGTACGTAAATAAAAAGTATAGGCCTGCTCCATCCTATTTAATTTTGATGCCTGAATGCTATGCACACACGGCGAAAGTGAAGACTCATGTACCGTAAAAGGTTCGTAGAAATCGAAATGCTTTTCTAGTTCTTCTACTGTAAAATGATCCTCAAACAAGTAAAAACCTTGTAGTGTATCTGCTTGTTTTATATACGGTGATCTTAAAATACGATCCCAGCTCCATTTTTGATTGATGGGGCGTTGCGATTTTGGTAAATCAGCTACCGAAATTAATTCCTTATCTAAAAATCCATCTTGTTGTAAAAAAACATCATGCTTTTTAGAAAAAGGAAAATACATATTGGCAGCTACCTCTTTCCACTGATCAGTTTCGTTTTCTGAAAGTTTGGTGATGCCCATAATTCTATGGTAATCTTCTGAATAACCCTCTTTAACTTTCTGTATTTGTTCTAGGGTATAATTGATACACCATTTTGCTAAGTAATTGGTATACCAGTTGTTGTTTACATTATTTTCATATTCGTTAGGGCCTGTTACGCCGAGAATTACAAACTTATCTTTTAGCGTTGAAAAAGTGGCTCTTTGTTGCCAAAAACGAGCAATTCCAATAAGTACTTCCAATCCCATTTCTGGAATATAAGTATAATCACCTGTGTAGCGGTAATAGTTATAAATTGCGAAAGCAATAGCGCCGTTTCTATGGATTTCTTCAAAAGTAATTTCCCATTCGTTATGACACTCTTCGCCATTCATCGTAACCATTGGATACAATGCCGCACCGTTTGAAAATCCTAACTTTTTAGCATTTTCAATCGCTTTTTCTAAATGATTGTACCTATATTCTAGAAGATTACGCGCAACTTTTTGTTCTTTGGTGGCCATATAAAACGGAATACAATAAGCCTCTGTGTCCCAATAAGTACTTCCGCCATATTTTTCTCCTGTGAAGCCTTTTGGACCAATATTTAAACGAGAATCTGTTCCTAAATACGTCTGATTTAATTGAAAGATATTAAAACGAATGCCTTGTTGTGCTTTTACATCACCTTCAATAGTAATATCGCTCATTTCCCAGATTTTCGCCCAAGCCTGTTTTTGCTTTTCTAATAAAGTGTCAAAACCAAGATCAATTGCTTTTTGCAAAGTTGTTTTTGCGGCATTTACTAGGTTTAATGCCTTATGGTTGCGATCAACAGTATAGCCTCCAAATTTGTGAAGTGCTGCCGTTTCACCCTTTTTTAATTTTTGAGTATAGCTATGTTTTATGGTGAATTCTGACTTAGAAACTTTTGGCTCTTGAGCCACTTTTTCGCCTTTATAAAATAATTGCGATTGCATAAAAGTGCAGGTCGCAAAATTGGTTTTCATAGTATGGGCTTCAATAAAAGCTTGGTTACCACTAGAAGTAACCGCTGTGGTATTCCAGAATTTATCATCCCAGTTACTATCTTCATTGGTAATTCCGCTATCCAAATAAGGTTTAAAAATAATTTCAGCGTCTGCATCAATGGCTGTAATTTCATAATTAATAGCGCCAACTTCATTCAGGTCTAAACTCAGAAAACGGGTGGCTTTAACCCCTATTTTTATATCGTTTGGCAAAACAGCCATAAAAGAACGCTGGTGCCAACCTTCTTTCATATTTAATTCGCGCTTATAATCAGAAACCGATTTGCAGGTGTTTAAATCTAAGGTTTCTCCGTTTACAAAAATATGAATACCAATCCAATTGGGTGCGTTTAAAACTTTGGCAAAATATTCTGGATAGCCGTTTTTCCACCAACCCACCCGGGTTTTATCGGGATAATAAACTCCCGCAATATAACTTCCCTGAAAGGTTTCACCAGTGTAAGTTTCTTCAAAATTTGCACGTTGACCCATTGCACCGTTCCCTAGGCTAAAAAGGCTTTCGGAAGATTTTACACGTTCATTATCAAAACCTTCTTCAACAATAGACCAGACATCAGCTTTTATATAATCTTGATTCATTTAAATGAAATATAATGGTTAAGGCTGCTTTCATTCTCTCTTCAAATAATTTGTCATAATTCACAAATCTATGAAACGATGATTAATAAATTTAAAATTTTTGTGGGAAAGGCACTTTTAGAATTTTTATTTTATAAAATTAAATCATCCAAAAAAGATAATTCTATTTGCGTAAAATCACTAAAATTAAATTTAGCCTCAGATAATACTCGGGCATCACCTATGCCTATACTTATCATTTTGGCAGCATTTGCAGCTTGAATGCCCGCTACGGCATCTTCAAAAACTATACAGTTTTCTGCTGGCACCCCAAGTTGTTGTGCTGCAATCAAAAAAACTTCTGGATCTGGTTTTGCTTTGGTAACATTATTTCCATCCACAATTACATCAAAATAGGATAGTAAATTTACTTTTTCAAGTATAGGTTTTGCATTTTTACTCGCTGAGCCCAAGGCAATGGATATATTTTTATCTTTTAGATAATTTAAAACTTTAGGCACATCTGGTAAAATTTCAGAAGCATCCATTTCTTCGATATAAACTAAATAATCTTGGTTTTTCTCAATCATCCACCGATCAAACTGTTCTTGTGTTGCTTTTATAGCTCCTATCTCTAATAAAATTTCTAAGCACCGTTTTCTGCTTACCCCTTTAAACAACTCATTTTGTTCGTGGGTAAATTCGAATCCTAGTTTTTTGGCTAATTTTTTCCAAGCCAAATAATGGTATTTTGCGGTATCGACAATAACACCGTCTAAATCAAAAATAAATCCTTTACGCTTCATGAAGTTTTTTAGTCCTATTAATTTATCGTCGATTCCCGTTCAATAATGGTAGGTTCTATAATTTCTGTTCTATAAGTCTCCACATCATTTTCGCTTTCTACTTTTTCAATAAGCATTTCTGCAGCAATTTCGCCCATTCTTTCTCCATGTTGCGCTACGGATGTTAAGGTCGGATTCGAAAATTTTGATAAAATACCGTCTGTAAAGCCAATGAAAGATATATCCTCAGGAATTTTATAACCAAGTTTCTGAGCTATTCTCATACCATGAATGGCGTAAATTTCATTCACACATAAAACCGCATCAACCTTTTGTTGTTCAAAAAATAAATTCATGTTACTTCCTTCAACACCACTCATAGAAGGTAACTTTAAAATTAAATCGTTTTCTACTTCAATATTAAATTCATTTAGTGCTTTAAAATACCCATCAGCCCTATCTTTGCTTACGCTTAAATAATCTTCTGTCGCAATTAAAGCTATTCTTTTTCTGCCGTTTAATAGCAATTTTTTCACGGCTCTGTAAGCGCCATCCTTATCATTGATTAAAACCTTATCACACGCTACTTGATCTGTAACCCTATCAAAAAGCACCAAAGGTATTCCTTGTTCTACCAACTCATGTAAATGATTGTAGTCACTATTAAGCTGTGTTTCTGCCGATAAAGACATGATAAAACCATCCACACTGCCATTTGCCAGAATTTCCATATTGATCACTTCTTTATCAAAAGACTCGTCGGAAACGCAAACAATAACATTATAACCTCTTGCATTCGCAAATTTTTCGATACCCCTAAAAACTGTGGTAAAAAAATGATGAACAATTTCCGGAATAATCACCCCTATATTTTTAGTGCGTTTATTTTTAAGACTTATAGCGATATTATTCGGTTTGTAATTATAAAGTTTTGCAAAGGCTTGAATTTTTTCTTTGGTATCTCTACTAATTTCTTCACTATTTTTTAAAGCCTTGGATACCGTAGAAATAGAAACTTCTAGTTCTCTTGCAATATGTTTTAAGGTAATTTTTTGTTTCATAATATACTATATGTTATAAAATCAGGTATAAGTTCAAGTTCAAGAGCAAGTTCAAGTTCAAGTTCAAAAACTAGCTCAAGCGCAAAATTTTCTATTTTCAAAGTTTCAATTTAAAAACTTGCTTATAAGATAGAATTGGTAAAATAAATAAAATTATAAAATTGATTCTCTCTCCTTATTAATTGGGCTTCATCAAAAGCCCAAATAAAGAAAACTTCTATAAACTGAGCACTTTTTACTCAAAAAAAAATTGACTTTGAACCACCCAATTTGGTCACATCCAACTCACTTTAATTTAAAAATGTTAAATTACGTCAAAATTAGCCACTTGGTAAAAAAGCTTTAGATTTTAACTAAAACTAAAGTTTTAATTTGTTAATTTTATATTAAATAAAAAAATGTATCTTTGATAAAACTAGGTATTACTATTTTAAAACTAAAAAAACTGCGAATATATTATTCTTAATCTAACTAAATTATATTTATAGTAATTTAGTAAAGTTATCAACACGAAACCGTTTTCGTGACTTCTTAATTAGAAGCCAATCAAATTTTAACAAAAAATTTGCATATTTTTAACTTTAGAATCAAAATTAACTCAACTTAAATTAATTATTTAGGCTAAGTTCTAATTAGCATATTGAATATTTGTTGATTGTACTCGTCCCATGCGCTATTTGAAGCAAAGGCAATGGCTGTAACTGTTGCCATTTTACTGGTTGAGTTCTTGATTTTTTCAAGTACCAAGAACCAATTCAAGTAATTCTGTAAGTATTTTGTAGCTACACCATTGAAAGAATCCATGAACTTTCTCAATTTCATATCCATATTGTTTACATTCTGAACATGGTACACCTTATCCACGGTTCGCTGTCCCTTTGAGGCGTTGAACTTTTTATGGGCAATTGTGTTGGCTTTTGCAAAAGCACCATAACTTCTATGGCTGTCGCTGCAGAGTACGTCAGCTTTATCAAGTTTCCCTTTAAGTATTCTATTCAGATCCTCTTTACTGATACGACCTCTTGTGGCCACTTTAAAGTCTTTGTTTCCAGATCTATCACAAGTTGCCACTACAGCTACTTTTTCATCACTTATGCCTGCTTTGCTTGCTTTTTCTCCTCGCTTTTTCGGTTTTCTACCTAAATGACGTCCTCCTTTTTCTGAGTAGGCAAAGAACAGGTCATCGCTTTCGACTATGCCCTGAAACTCTTCTACCGAAACACTGGAAAATGACGTGAGCAATTTATGTCTCCAATCAAAGGACGTTTGAATTGATATCTCCGTCTCTTCTGCACTTTTCATGATACTGTAGCCCGACAACAAACAGTATAAATACCGATTTAACTTCTCTTTCTTTTTTATATTATACCAAAACTTACCTGTGGTCTCACTGAAATTCTTCTTACAACCATTGCAAACATAGCGTTGAACGCCTTTGAGCTTGCCATTGGCACGAACACGCTTTTCTGAGCAATGAGGACAGGTAACTGCTTTTGCCTCGTTGCTGTCCTTTACTTCACTTTCTTGCAAAGACAATGATAGCAACGAAGCCACTATCTCTTGTTGAACAGTCGCTGGACTATTAACGAAAAAATCCCTGAAATCTGAAGGTATCATATCTATATAGTTTTACACAAATATAAGACATATTCATCTTAGAACACAGCTATTTTCATTAGACATGATGCCCTTTGACCAAGAAATATTTTTAAAATCTGGCGGAGAGGATACCGATAAAATAGTGCAAATCAAGAAAAATTATGGTTTTGAAACCCAATATGCCCGAAATGCGCTACAATTAAACAGAGGTAACAATTCGTTTGCTGAAATTGCTTTAATGACCGAAACACATGCTACCGATTGGAGCTGGTCCACCCTAATTCAAGATTTTGATAATGATGGTTTTAACGATATTTATATTACCAATGGTATTTTAAAACGTGGTAATGATCTAGACTATATTAAATATTTAAGCAATGTTGACTTTTCCAAATACAACCAAACGCAACAAAATGAACTGGAGCTTAAGTTAATTGAAGAAATGCCCACCGTTAAACTTTCAAATATTATTTATAGAAATCAAGGAGATTTAAAATTTGAAAAACTAACTGAAAATGCAGGTCAGTTTCCTTCCTATTCCAATGGTGCTGCCTACAGCGATTTAGATAATGATGGTGATATAGATATTGTTGTAAATACTATTAATGAACCTGCTTTATTATTAGAAAACAAAAGCGCTCAAAGCCCTAAAAATAATTTTATTGGCTTTTCTTTAATTGGCGATGACCAACTCAAAAATACAACAGGATCAAAAATTTATCTATTTGCAGGAGGAAAAGAGTACTATAAAGAATTAACAATAACCAAAGGATTTCAATCTTCTTCATCACATAAGGTTAATTTTGGTTTGGGAAATATAACCAAAATTGACTCCGTAAAGGTTCAATGGCTCGATGGAAAAGTGCAAATTGCAAATGAGCTTTCTATTAATGCCTACCATACAATTGTAAGGCAAACTGATTTAAAAGAAAAAACTCCCTCTAAAATTAATCCATTCACACCGACGAATCCATTTATATATACCCATGTTGAAAATTCTTTTGTAGATTATGAAAGGGAGGTTTTAATGCCTGAAAAATTAAGTGCCGAAGGACCCGTAGCGGTTAGCGCAGATTTTAATGGCGACGGCCTAGATGACCTTTATATTGGTGGTGCTAAAGATCAAGCTCCTGTACTTTTTTTGAGACAAAATAATGGCACTTACGTGGAGGATCCTAAAAATAAATTCTCACAAGAAATTCCTTATGAAGACGTTGATGCTGTTGCATTTGATTTAGAGAATGATGGTGATATGGATTTATATGTTATGAGTGGAGGTAATGAATGGGGCGAACAAGACGCTTCTTACGAAGATCGGTTATATATTAATGATGGAAAAGGAAAACTTAATCGACTACCTGCTCCTTTGATTAAAACTAATGGAGGCAGTATTTCTGCAGGCGATTATAATGGCGATGGCTTCAACGATCTTTTTATCGGAAACCGTTCCATTCCAGGTGCTTATGGTTTATCTCCTTTTAGTTACATTCTTAAAAGTGACCAGAAAGGTAGTTTTAGCATTGTTGAAAAATTTAGATTCGGAATGGTTACCGATAGCCAATGGGCAGATCTTAATAATGATAAGTTACTAGATTTAATTTTAGTTGGAGATTGGATGCCCATAACTGTGCTTATCAACCAAGGCAATGACACGTTTAAAGATGAAACAAAAGCTTACGGTCTAGCTGACAGTTATGGAATGTGGAATACTGTAGCAGTTGCAGATATTGACAACAATGGAAGATTAGATATTATTGGTGGTAATGCAGGATTGAATTTTAAAATGAAAGCCTCTCCCGAAAAACCAATTAAATTGTTTCTAGACGACTTTGATAATAATGGACAGCCAGATCCTATTATTTTTTATGATTTCTTCGGTTATAATGTTCCTTTCGCATCAAAGGATAAACTGGTGCAGCAGTTGCCTTATTTGAAAAAGAAATTTTTAGATTATAAAACTTTCTCTAAAATTAATTCTATAACTGATTTGACCGATAAGGAGGAAAAAGATATCATGGAAATTAAAAAAATAACTGAACTTCGATCCATGGTATATTTTAATCCTGGAACTGATAAGTTTAAGGCGCAACCCTTACCTATAGAAGCTCAAATGAGTAGTATTGAGGATATTTATATCGATTCAAGTGCTGGCACAAAAAATATTATCTTTGTGGGCAATTATCTTGACTATACGGTAGAATTAGGAAATAGCGCTGCCAATTCCGGAGGAATTTTATATTTTGATAGTAATGGTGTTTTTCAATCTTTTAAATATTTATCCATTCCGAATGGTTTAAATGCCAGACAAGTCATAAAATTAGATGAAGGTAAATTTTTGGTACTTGTCAATAACGATAAATCATATACTTTTGAAATCCCTAGGAATTAAAAATTGAATATTCAAAATAGTATCATTTTAAATACAATATAGTGGTAACCAAAAAAAAACATATCAAATTTATTCTTTTTAGTTGTGTTATAATTAATCTCTTTTTACTGGGTTCCTGCAAAGAAAATACGGCATATAAAGAGAAATTACAAGATCCTGAACTTTTTCAGTCCTCCATAAAAAAGTTGACGGATGTAATCGTATATGATATTTTTTCGCCGCCTGTAGCGTCAAGAGTCTATATGTATCCAACCATTGCTTCTTATGCCATTATGCAAAAAGCACATCCAGAAAAGTATAATTCTTTAGAAGGACAAATGAATGAGTATAAGGATATTCCAGACCCAACAGATAAAAATGTTGATATGAATTTAGCCGCTATTCATGCCTTTTTGACAATTGGCAAACAGCTCATTTTTTCCGAGGATAAAATCAACGAATTTCAAGATAAAACTTATGCTGATTTGCAAGAAGCCGGTTTGCCTGATGAGGTTTTACAAGCATCAAAAGAATATGGTGAGCAAGTTGCAAAGCATATTTCAAATTGGGCGGATACTGATATGTACAAGCAAACAAGAACCTATCCAAAATATACTATTCTTGATGACCCCCAATACTGGAAACCTACACCACCAGATTATATGGATGGTATTGAACCCTCATGGCATAAAGTTAGAACATTGGTTTTAGATTCTGCTGGGCAATTTCCACCAAAACCACCTTTAGCTTATGATTTAACAGAAGGCAGTCCTTTTCAAAAACAATTAATGCAGGTATATGCTGAAGGCACTGGAATAGATCAAAATAAAAGAGATATTGCGAGTTTCTGGGATTGTAATCCTTACGTTTCACATCATCGCGGACATGCCATGTTTGCAACAAAAAAAATAACTCCGGGCGGTCACTGGATTGGTATAACCGCAATTGCCAGTACAAAAGCTAATTCTAGTTTTGATGAGACTATAAATGCCTACACCAATGTAACTACGTCACTTTTTGATGCTTTTATTAGCTGTTGGGATGAAAAATGGAGAAGCTTACAAGTACGTCCAGAAACAGTTATCAATGCTCATATCGATGAAGAGTGGGTACCATTGTTACAAACGCCACCTTTTCCTGAATATACTAGTGGACATTCTGTAATTTCTCGAGCTGCGGCTGTAGCCTTAACCGAATTATACGGTAGTAATTTTAGTTTCGAAGATACTACTGAAATAGAATATGGTTTACCTGTTCGCAGTTTCACATCATTTCTACATGCCTCTGAGGAGGCAGCAATATCAAGATTATATGGTGGAATTCATTATATGATGGCAATTGATGAAGGCGTAAAGCAAGGAGAAGAAATTGGTCAACATATGTCCAAAAACCTAGTGACCAGAAAAAAATGATGAAAACTTTTGTTTGCAAAAAGGAGCCCAATGAATTAGCTCCTTTTTTGGTTTTATAAATTATTGAAAATCTACCTCGCAAAATAAACATAAATCCCAATCACAACCACACAAATTGCGATACCTACCTGATTTACATATTTATATGGAGTGATGGATACCTGGTTGGTATATTCTAACACATAAGGTTCTTTTGTTGGGTAAAATTTCCCTATTATTAACATGATACCAATATTTAAAATAAATAAAATAGCCATGTTATGAAGAAAATGTGGATAAGCATCTGCTTTCACTAAATTAAGAGCCACTTCATCGGTAATACCCGAAGCTTCTGCTTTTTGTAAAGCGGCAGTCACCAAATTTGGTCCTAGGAAAAATTCACTAATTATATATAAAACAGAACCTGAAATAATTCCGATTTTAGCGGCGATAGCTGGAACTCTTTTGGTTAAATAACCTATTACAATTATGGTAAAAATGGGAATACTATAAATACCATTAATTTTTTGCAAGTAATTAAATAAGCTGCCTGCATCTGCAATTAAAGGGGCAATAAACATGGCCGCTAAGGCCAAACAAACTCCGAATATTTTACCGTATTTTACAATCATGTTTTCTGGAGCCTCCTTGTTGATGTGTTGTTTGTAAATATCAATCCCAAATAAAGTTACAGAACTATTTAAAACGCTATTAAAAGAACTTAAAATGGCACCAAATAAAACAGCTGCAAAAAAGCCAACTAAAGGTTTCGGTAATACCGCACGCACTAATTCTGGATAAGCCATATCACTAGAAGCTAAACCATTGTCAAAATAATGGTAGGCAATCATGCCTGGTAACACTAAAATTAAGGGGCCTAAAATCTTTAAAAAAGCGGCCAATAAGAGTCCCTTTTGGCCTTCCTTTAAATTTTTAGCACCTAAGGCTCGTTGAATTATCTGTTGGTTGGTACCCCAATAAAATAATTGCACCAACATCATTCCTGTAAAAATGGTCGCGAAAGGCACCTCTTGTCATACATTCCCTGTGGAATCAAAACGTTCTGGATTTGCAGTGATTAAGGTATCTATTCCCGAAAGTACGCTACCATCACCAATCGCCATCAAACCAAAAACAGGTATTAGTAATCCGCCTATTAACAATCCAATAGCATTTATAGAATCCGATACGGCAACTGCTTTTAAACCTCCAAAAACAGCATAAATAGAACCAATAATACCTATTCCCCAAATACAAATAACGAGTGCTGTTGAATCAGAAACACCTAAAAGCGTAGGAACATCAAACATTCCACTAATCGCAACCGAACCAGAATATAAAATTACGGGTAATAAAACCACCACGTAGCCTGTTAAAAATAGCGCTGAAGTAATCGTTTTTGTAGTGGTATCAAAACGTTTTTCTAAAAACCCAGGTATCGTTGTTAAACCTCCCTTTAAATATCTTGGCAATAAAAAAATTGCAGTTACTACAATAGCTATTGCCGCCAAGGTTTCCCATGCCATTACAGATAATCCGTCTTTGTAAGCACTCCCATTTAAACCTACGATTTGTTCTGTGGACAAGTTGGTTAAAAGTAAAGAACCCGCTATAACGCCAGCAGTTAAACTTCTCCCTCCCAAAAAATAACCATCAGATGATTTTTCATCTGTTTTTCGCGTTGCGAAGTAGGCAATTATAGCCACTAAAGCAGTAAAGCCTAAAAAAGAAAATATTCCTAACATATTTATTTAGTTGATTTGATTGTATCGGATAAATATATAGGAATATTTAAAGAAAATTGAATTTAATATCGAATAATATAGAGCATTCCTCCAATCGCGCGCCAAAAATAACCACTACAAGGTTTTCATTGTTAAAATTTTATTTCCTCAAAATAACTAAAATTTGGTAAAAGTAAAAATAGAAATAGCTTATTTACTTTCTTTTAATCCTTAAGATTGCCTACTTTCTTAGATATTTATAAAAGATTCAAACATGTCGTAGAACACTATATTATCGAGGGCTTACAAAAATGCCAAAATATTACCTTTTGACGATATCTCAAAATTTATTTTATTTAGCGATTGCCATAGAGGCGAATATAGTTTTACGAATGATTTTGCCAATAATAGAAATATTTATTTTCACGCCTTAAAATTTTATTTTATTGAAGACTTTCAATATCTAGAATTAGGTAATAGCGATGAGTTATGGGAAAATATAAATTTTGAAGTTGTTTTTACAGCGCATAAACATATTTATTTTTAACTAAAGGAATACCGCAAAAGAGAACGATTGTTTATGATTTGGGGAAATCATGATATGGTATATAAAGACCCAAAATATGTAAAGCAAAATCTCTCTACTTATTTTGACCCCATTGAAGATTCTGAAAAAGAATTATTTTTAACCCACGGCCATCAAGCAATTTGGTGGAATTATAGTTTTTGGCGATGTGGTCGTTTTTTAGTTCGGGTACTTTGGAAACCTCAGCAAGTATGGGGAATTGCTGATCCCACAAGTCCTTCAAAAAATTACAAAGAACTCATTAAAATAAAACGTAGAATTAAAAAATGGATTGTGGAAAACAAGTATTTATTAACTGTGAGCTGACACACGCATCGGCCTAAATATCCGAGACCTCAGGAAATTCCTTTTTTTAATGCTGGTAGTTGCGTATACCCAGAAGTATTTCAGGAATTGAAATAGAAAACAAAGCTAATTGCTTAATAAAATCGACTATTGAAACTACAGACGATGGTACACTTCGCGTTGTTAGAAACGTACTCGAAGGGCCAAAAAACCCGATGAATACATAAACAAATAATATGAAGCAAGTTTTAACAATAATTTCAAAGGTTCAATTTAAATCTCAGTTCGTTAAATGAATAAAAAATATAAAGATTTAAACAGCAAAGCATCTAACCCCTCTTCAGCCACGTAAGTCCTCCCCATTTTTTAGATGAAGAAAATAGTATAAAACCTTATTTTAGTTTATATATAATAATGGTGGACAAATATTATAGTGCCTTTTCACTTGACACTTCAACATAAAGAGTCGCTCACCGTAACAAGTCAATAATACCTTAATGTTTTCAAGCATGGCTGCGCCAATTGAAAATGTTTATAGGATTTTTTGATTTCTTTATTTTAACATCAATTTTAAATATATTGGCAGGGTATTTGTTAAATTTGAAAGAGTTAACATCATTTATATGACCATCCGGTTTCTTAGTATACTATTTAGTTTCTTTTTTGTTCAAGCAGGATTTTCACAAGAAATACCTACTACAAAAATATTGAAAATAGAAAGTAAAGACAAAACTGAAGATAAAACCGATTTAAAAATTCTTCCTGAAAAAAAGGCACAATTATCACTAAATATGCCAGATGTATTAGGCAAAACGCCTGAGATTGATATGAAAGATGATGGTAAACCAAAAGTATCGATGCTCCCAAACAAAGATTTGAAACAAGCTGGGCACGATTTAGTCTTAGATCCTAAAATAGGAGAAAAAAGGGACTCAAAATCGGGTGGAGGTTATTTTCCTAACATGTATTTAGGTGATATTAAAAATAACGGTAAATTTATTGGTATTGTTTGTCGCGATCACGAATATGTGGATGGCGATTTGGTGCGTATTATTGTCAATGGAGTTATTGTTGAACCTAAACTTTTTTTAACTAGCGCTTTTAAAGGTGTTAATGTTGATTTACAACTTGGCTTTAATAGAATAGAATTTGAAGCCCTAAATGAAGGTTCTTCTAGCCCCAACACTGCACAAATTAATGTGTATGACGATGCTGGCAAACTTCTTTATGCCAACCAGTGGAATTTATCTACAGGCTCAAAAGCTACTTTTGTGGTAACCAAAGAGTGATTTTCAATTATCAGTGAACAATTATCAATGAGCAATTAATACTTTTATACTTGCTAACCTTACTTTTGCATTAAAATTTTAGAAAATAATTCACATAATTTTTAGGAGTATGCTAGGCGGTGCTTTCAAAATTTTATTATTTTTCGAAGCTTAAGCTTCTTACTTCTGTATCCTACAGTAATGTTTTGTTTATTTAATATATTTGTTCTTCATTCATAAGTTTTATAGTTTTCATGGCAAATAAAAAATATACGATAGCAGTAATTCAATTAAATTTGAATAATTCTCCTGAAGAAAATAGAAAAAAATGCTTGAGTTGGATTAGGAAAGCTGCGGAACAAGGGGCGGAAGTTATTTCGCTTCCTGAATTATATAGCAGTCATTATTTTTGCCAAAGCGAAGACGTATCTAATTTCTCCCTTGCTGAACCTTTAGGAGCTATTTCATTTACTGCTTTTAGTGAAGTTGCCAAAGAACTAAAAGTAGCCTTAATCATTCCTTTTTTTGAAAAGAGAATGTCGGGTATTTACCATAATAGTGCCTATATTATTGATACTGACGGTTCACAAGCAGGTTTATACCGCAAAATGCA
>Ga0335396_10001126_pt1 | contig 35332 bp, 26 predicted proteins | sample FRY02_FD_205743 | JGI IMG/M metagenome (GOLD analysis project Ga0335396, IMG submission 205743) | Freshwater microbial communities from Lake Fryxell liftoff mats and glacier meltwater in Antarctica - FRY-02 (spades assembly) (version 2) | ecosystem: Environmental > Aquatic > Freshwater > Ice >... | reverse complement strand
AATACACAGATATTTATTATGTGTCTGTGGTATTATTAAAGCTTCTGTGTCCAAAGATCCATGATTTATTTTAGAGTCTATTGATACCATTTCACGTATTTCGTCAATTTTCATAAAGAGCATTATATCATAATATAAATTAAAGTCAAATTTGTATTAACCTTTGTTATCATCCCATGGTACTGTTATTACTGTGCGTAGAGCTAAACTATTTGTGCTTATTAGAGGCGTTATAATAATAGCTTTATGAATATAATTACCTGCAAAAATTAAGTCGGTCTCTAGATCTGAACCTTCAAGCCTAGGTTTAGTCTTATCGTATTTGTTGACGGCTTTAACGTGAAGCATCCTGTTGGTGTCTCCTGGAACACTAAATACCATAGTGTTAGTTACTCCTGCTACAGTACCGTCTGTGTCTAGCCATGTAGCAGTAACTGCATTAGAATTGTTACCAACAATAGTTATTGTGCCACTGCCTGGGCACCCAGTATGAAATCTATAATGTTCTGCTGAGGCCCCAACTGGGGTCCCAGGAATTCCTGAAACTGTAAATTCACAAGTATCGTCTATAGTTACTACCAAGTCATTATTGACGATGATTGGGTCTCTATCCCATTGCACTCTCCTAGTAACAGAACTCACTAGTGCTGGCTTAATACCATACGATGTATTTTCGTAGCAGGAAGTGGTATTTAAGGTGATATCCCCTGTTGTATTGTTTAAAGTATTTACAGTAACAGGAGCGGCTATAGGGCCTCGGTAATTACCATAATCTTGGTCTTCTGCCAATTTTCTTCCATGCAACTGCATGATATTATGTCCGCTTACTAATCCAAAGTTAATTCTATAATCTTGTTGACTGTACTCAGCAGAGCCGCAGTCCATAAGTACTATTCTTTTGCCACAATAAATGGCTACATTGCCTAAGTCTCTATGATAGTGTCCATCTAATTCTGTTCCGCCTTTTATTACAATTGCAAAATGAGCTGAACCTGTAGTATTGGCAATAGCACGTGGTTTGTTCCTACCTGTGCGCCACAAAATCTGTTGTTGTGGTAAAGTTGGAATACTGGGGTCCAAACCTGGATATACAGCAAAATTAGCAAATGGAGGAGTCGGAGGAACTACTGTATTGAAGCTATTCAACGAGTGTTTTATTTGTATTTCTGACTCCCAGGCATTTCCTTCATACAGATATTTTACAGATTCTTTGGATATGTCTGTATTTGCAACTATTACCGACATTGCAGTTGTATTAGTCGGGCTATCTATTTCCCAAGACGGGATTGTATGATTTCGTGAGTCAGAGTGGTTAACCACGTAGTTACCTGGTAGGTTCATATCTAACATCCATTTCCAAATATTTTTGACAAAAGGTAAATCGTCCAATCTGTGGTCTCCTGCCTGTTGCATATGGTAGACGGCTTGTAATAGGGACTGAACTGACTGTAAAGCATAAGCTATACCTTCTGGGTAATTATTGCCACAGAGAAGTAAGGCTTCCATTACTAAACCTACGCCTATTTCATATTGGTGTTTTAACCTAGAGTCACCTAAATATAGGCACGTGTTTACCAACGACGAAGCAGGGTCTTGCCACTGGTTAGTATTTGGTCGGCCGGTAAAGGATCCTATCGATCCCTTAGTATACCAAGCTCTTTTTTCAGTCCAGTTAAGAATGTATCTTTCTACTTGATGCCTTAAAGCGGCTTTTAATTTAGTAATTATTAATTGCCCTGCTGGAGTTAAATTCAATTTGTATTCGTAGTATTTAAGCATCCAGATTATAGCTTCCGTACCCCAGGAATCCCCTAAATAAGATCCTGTTCCTATATTAGATGTACTTACGTCTATATTTGGGTTACAGTCATATCCCCAATACGGATCCCTAGCTATAGGGTATCGGTTATCAGCAATATGCGTCAATATTGTATTTAATCTAGTTTCCGCTATATCTATAGCTCTACCTACAGCATCTGTTTGTATTCCTGGCGTAGCAGTTGTATTATTAATTGCTCGAGCTCGACGAACTATATTTAGTTGCCATGCTAAATTTTTACCCCCCGATTCATTTAAAAAAATAGCTTGATCTGTATCTTGTAATCCAAAAACATATAGTTCTCTAATAGCTGGGCAGTTATCTACCCATTCAGTATTATAGGAGTAATTAGATTGTACGGCCGTATAAGTGTAATTTCGAGTATGGCGCCAATCAAAATATGCTTTATTCTGCATCATCCAGGGGCCTATTTCATTAGGTCCTCCTGTTTCACTTTGATATTCGTTGGTATTTTTCAGCTGATTGTATATTTTAGAATATACTGCCATATTAAAAGAATTCCCAGGACTGTTGGCTAAATTCTGTAATAAGGTTTGCCAATTATTTAATTCTATATGAGTTAGAACTCCTGTAAATGGCGCCGTACTCAATGTGTTTTGAGTTCTAAAATCAAATGTATTTCTTAGAGTTATAAACGCGGCAGGAATAGCAGGAGAAGTTATAATGGTTGCAAGATATAGAATAAACGATGATGCGGATAAAAATCTAGATCCAAATTGTTGTAAATATCTGGGATCATTAGGATATGATGTAGGTAAAATCTGCAGCAACGTTGCTGGTACAAATATTCCTGATTTTGTTATATTAAATTCAGGTAATGGTTCACCTCGTATTGATTGTTTTTCTAAAAGATGAAAAGCAATCAAAGAAGCATATATATCACTCCAATAATAATTATGAGTTGGCTCACAACATGTTGCTACCCTGAGACGGAGTTCAGTAGTACTGGAATTTATAGTAACAGGCACCACTTGAGAATTGGGAAGGGAGTTTAAGAATGAATATCGTTCTAACGTCTCAACTTGATCTTGATTTGTAATAGTTGCAATTAGTGGAGTCAGTGTTTGGTCGTCTGTTTGCCAAATAGATCTCCAAAATTCTATATTACCCATTTCACTTGTTGCGTGTGGACCCGTATGTCCTAAAGTATATGGACAACATTTGGAATATGACCAATCATCATCAGCAATTATATTATATCCCAAATATGGATTGTCCGATGCTACAAATGAGGATGGATCTGCGGGAGTGCCTGTCTTGAATGGATGAGCCTCCACATACATTCGAGATTTTCCTATTAGTTGTTCTGTATTAATCCAGAAAGTCCACCAACCTATTTGTGTTGCCTCATTAATTTTGATAAGAGGTACATTTTGTCCTGGTGTGGGTCCTGGAGATATCACTGAGGCATCAAACATAATTTTACAGTTTGCTTCAATAAAGGGAGCAACAGATTCTTGTAATCGTATACCTCCTGCACCACCTGTGTCAAATAGTGCCTGCCATCTATTAATATATTCCGAATATCCCTCAGTCTCAGGCGCTGAATCTGGATTTGCCATGGCTCCAATATAACACATCATGTCAATTGGACTGGTTGGATCAAACCAAGCATTAGATCCTATTGTCCACGAATTCCACGTAGAATCACTTAGTGTTCCTTGTGTACCTGTAGTTAATGCTTTGATTACTGACACAAAATCATTAGTTAACCATGGGCATGGAGTATTTTGAATTACACCATTGATGATCAACCCATCCCTTGCAGTTATAAATTGATCAACTTCATATACTGCTTTTTGTAATTTGTCTCCTGCAACCTTACCAAACGGACAATGTAACTGAAAATTACGACACCCCCACTGATACCATTTTTTCAGACTCCATGGATTTAATCCTCCAGAAGAAGGATTATATGAATCTTCTTCATTTAAAGTAATAAATCGTTCCCACGTAAAAGATGATCTGTCTATACCATAAGCACCAACTCGTCTGGACTCTCCTAATCCATTTTGGTCAGTACTACTCTGAGTTCCTATGTTATAACTTACTCTAAATCCAAAATTAAAAATAGAAGTTGCTTGAGCGAGTGAGGAAGAGTCAAGTATAGCCGCTTCAATAGTAGGTGGAGTGGATGTTGTCGTAAATATCCAAGCACCCCCATCAGGATCAAGGGGTATTATATTGTTACTAGCATCTACTAAACTGAAATTTGGTTTTGGTGTTACTCTCCATATATAAGTTCCATCATCAATAGGAGATCCACTTATAATATAGTTTGTTAAAAAGCTTATTTTTTCTGTATTTAATGGGTGTAATCTAAATCCTCCTGTTAGGAGATTAATTTCCTCTAATATTGACTCAAGTTTATTTAAGTTGGTTGTATTTGTGTTTTCTGCAACAAGATTGAAATAATTAAACATCTCAGAACCTATTAAAGCAAAGTGTTTAATAGATTCATTGTATAGAAGTGGTTGTTGTATCCATTTTGGATTATAGGTATCATCTCCACCCCAAGTAGGACTATTGATCCAAGGTCTAATAGGTGTGTTTGGTGGGGCCTCTCGTTTAACTCCTCTTATTTTTTGTATTAATAGTAAAAGTTGATTCCATGTATTGAGGGCAAACGGCACAGTTGCTCGACCATAATTATTTCTAATAATTTGTGAGTGGTCTAATGCATCAACACCATAAGCATCAGGCCATTTCCACCCAGCATAAAGTACAGGACACAGTGCATCTCCTACGTAACTTGCAGATAATAATGGATGACCATTATGATCATATATTGAACTGCCCATAGATGAAATAATAGAATTATAATTAGTAAATTTTGAAACGCCGCCCCAATACTCTATAATGGTTTTGTAAACGAACTCGTCCAAGAATGCAGTCTGAATACCCGAGACTGCAATATTCCAATACAAATACTGAGTGTTTAGTTGTGGGTGATATGTCGACGTACCCGAATAAAGACCATCAAATGACATGTCAGTTGGATTGCCCGTTGAATAAAGATCATCGAAACTTCTAGAACTATACCATGGAGCAGATGCTAAAGGATCGGTAGTTATATTATTAATAGTAAAAGTAAACCCTGCGTCCCACGAACTAAATTTATTACCGTCTCCTGGCGGAGCATCTAAAACTACGTAATCTGGTATACCTCCAGCATCTCTTAATGCTTCTACCCATTCTATTATATCCTCTTTTAATTCTGCTCCTTGAACAGCTGCCCAAGGTTTAAATCTTCCATCTGCGTATCTGTCCCCTGCATTTCTAAATAATGGTCCATTATCTATACGTTTAAGCCATACAGATCGTTTACCCTCTGTAATTTCGTTTAGACTTGTTGTAATACTCGGAAATCGGGCAGTACAACCAAGTTCTCCGTTTATAAATTGCTGTGCTGTTGATGCAGTCCATCCACCATTTGATATACAATCTGCAATTATTACCATGGGTTTTATATACTCATAATAATTTACGTTTCCCATTTGCTCTGGTCTTGGATAAAAATCAGTGTTAGTAGAAAAAGCAGCAGGATCTGTAGTACGTTGGGTAGCTACCCAGAATTCAGTACCTCCAACTGGAGGTGGAGGGGCAATATACTCTACACTATAAAATGTTTGAATTCTACTATTACCGTTTTCATTTAATGTATCGGAGTTGTTATCATCTAAAATATCCCAATTATTATTAGTAAATGTTGTATTTCTTGCTTTGATATTATCCTTGAGATATATTTCAGGATATTCTTGTGTTGGATAACTTATATTTGGTAATAATACAAAATGATGAAAATTATTATATTCAAACAAATACCATCCGCTATTAATATAACCGACGATATTAGTATTTGTTGCTACTGGTAATATATTCGAAAAAGTTAAAGGATCAGAATCATGTGCAATACTCCATTTTCCCATAAATTCATTCATGAGGGACATTTGATTTGCAATTTGTTCTTGTAGTTCGTTTAATTCTTGTGATTGCAGAGAATAACCACCTCCAAAACATGTGTAAATCATATTGTAATATTCATACACATTAACATTTATTTGAACGTTATTAGTATTTTTTATAAATCTAGAAAAATACGGAGAATTGAAAAGTGGAGTATGCATAGTTATAATACTTTTATCTCATAATAAGTATATGAAAAAGACACACTTGATATTATTGGAAATGTATCCTCTAGAGTTGCATCAAAATCAATCCCAGAAATAGAATTAGGGAAAACATTATAGAAAGACACAGAAAGAATAGGAATAGACGCACTGTTGTTTATCAAAAGAAATGCGTCAGAAACTTTGTCTTTCTCTTTTAGGGGTTCAAATGAGCCATTATATAGACCCATACCTACGAACCAAGAATACAATTCCAACCAAGTTTTCATATTTTCATCAACTAAGAACCCTACAGTCAAGTCGTCCAGGACATATGAAGTTCCAGGTCTTTTGGTTGGAGCGTGTCCAGTCGGATTTGATTGGGCAGAAACACCAAAAGATATTGAAGGAACATTGACCCTTTGACAAAAATGCGTCAAGGTGGGACATCGACGCAACATAAAAATAAATTTATTGTTTGCTAAATAATTGTTTGTATCTGGTAAAGTTTGATCAACACTTAAATCATAAGGTAGTTGTTTTTTGATATACTCTGGTAAATTATTAAAATCTAGCATAAACTCTCACAAGTATTTATAAAGAAAAAAAGGCAGGGAAATGACTCCCTGCCTTTTAAACCTATCTTTTATTGATTATCAACCGTTACCGTGAACATTACGCACACGCATGATTCTGTAGTACTGATTAGACTGAGCCGCGAGCGTCCCAGCAACTACACCTCTACCCTTGGCAAACGGATTCTGAACCATTCCATATCGAGTCTTGAATCCAATCTTTGGTTGGAAGGTTCCAGGATCTACTGCACGAACCATTTGGAGCGGAACGTAAGGGCAATAGAAGATACCCGCATCGTATGGTGATGCACCCTTATATCCAACTACCGCGAAGTCAACACCAGATGCAGCGAACGGATCAATAAAGACCTTCATCTTGTTGTTCAAGATACCTGCAAAGATGTTACCAGTGTCATCTGCATTGAGATTGACATTAAGTGCAGGAGAGATGGTAAGGAAACCACCCATTGCGAGAGCACTTGCAACGTCAGCAGAGCAGATAACAAAGTTACCCTTGCCGCGACGTGTAGACTTGGCGATTTCGTTTGCTTCTCGTTCGATTTGGAACATGAGACCTCTGAATCGTTCTGCACTCCAACGACCGTCTGAATCTGTGTTCAGATCGTAAACTCCACCTGGACCAGCAAGATCTGGATGTTGAGCACCAATCTTGGAGGTGTAGTAAACAGTTCGAAGAACTTCTCGGTTGATTTCGTTAAGAATTTCAACACTAAGAATATTTGCGAGTTCTGACTCTGCGTCAAGACCATGAACTGCCTTCAAGTCTTGTGCGAGTTCTGTGGTGTACTCGGCCTTGAGAGCACGAGTCTTTGCTTCTACTGCAACTCTCTCGATTGTGAACGCCATTTCCTTGAAAGCATTACTATCGGTACCCAATTTTTCACCAGATGAAGTCAACATTGCGATGAAATCTGTTAGGTTATCTTCCTTAGTTCCATCAGGATTGATCGGAGTAACTGCAGCACCAGATGCACCGACTGAAGTACCACCAGTTCCAGAGAACTTTGCCCATGGTTCATCGAACATTGCTTCTGCACCAGTCTGACCATCATAAGTTGTTCGCATTGCAAAGATGAGACCTGTTGGAGCACTCATCGGTTGCACAGATGCAACATCATATGCAACAACGTTAGGCATTGCACGTCGAACAAGACTGATCAGAATTGGATCATATCCTGCGAGACCGCCTGCAGAACCAACTTGTCCTGTTGCGAAATTTCCGCCCATGTTGTTTGCGCCAACTTCAGTTAGATATTGTTCACGCAAAGCATTTGACTGATTCTCTAAAAGAACAGCAGTGCATCGACGACGATGTTGTTCATCGATTCGTGGCATATCTGCATGGTCGATTATTGGTGACCATTTTTCTAGTAAAGTGTCGTACGGTGTAGTTTTATTAAAATCCATTATTGATTCTCCTGTTTAAGTATTTATAAGTTTGATTATTTTAATATTTAGTTTATGATAAGAAAGTGATTGAACCACCAGTTAAACCAGTGAATGAATGCAATCTTACGTTTTGATGTAGTGGTGAATTTGCTTCTGCTACCTTTGTTACTGGACCAGCAATAGTTACACCAGATGGTGTATAGTATATTGGTGTAAATGTCATTGTTGTCTGAGCACCAGTTACAGTCAAAATAGTACTTGAGTGCTTTGAAATCACAGATGGACCAGATGCTCCGTTAACTGCAGTTGTAAATCCAGAAGCAGCAAACGTAAATCCATTGGGTACCGACTGAACTGAAATTACTTGTTTATGATTAGTGAATGCCATGTGTTATTCTCTCCTTGATATTGTTTGAGTATATTATATATAAAAATTTATTTTTTGAGATTGGACGACAACTTTAATTGACGACTGAGAACATTAACATAATTTTCCATTAGTGGGGATGCTTCGGTTGTAACTACGGGTTGTTTCTTTGTTGGAAGTGTTCTGTTATTAAAATATGATTCCTTTAATAACTGCACCTTTTCTGTGTATTGTTCAATAGAACTGAATTCAAGACCTTCTGTTAATTTAGCAAGTTTTTCCATGTCTACGTCAGTCAAATCATTAGAAATTACTGTAAAACTTTCAATACAAAGTTGTTTTGCTAATTGATTTTTAAGTTTTATATTTTCTTGAATTGTCTCATTTAGTGTAGTTTCTATTATTTCTTTTTCTTCAAAAAGACCATCAATAAGATCTACTTTTTCTTCTGGAACTTCCATGAAACTGTTCTCGAATAATTGTTTTAGACCTTGTATGAAATTTTCTGATATTTCTGTTCGTAGTCCACTCTCTACTTCGAGTTTATTTTCAACTAACCATTCTTGACCGACATATGTTAAATATTCGTCTACAGCTTCTGAAATTTGTCGAACCCCTGTTTGTATTCCAACATTAACACCATTATATATTTCTTCGTGTATTAATTCATATGAAGCTGCAGCCATAGCTTTTTCTGCTAAATTTAATTTATGTGTTAATGCAGTTTCAAAAATAACTTTTGCTTTTTCTTTAAATGTTTCTGATAAATTTTCACCATTAAACAGTGCATTAAGATAATCTTCTGTTTTTAAATTAGCATTTTCTTCTGTTTCTTCGTCCGAAACTTCTTGCGGTGCAGCTTGTGGTGCAGCTTGTGGTGCAGCTTGTGGTGCAGCTTGTGGTGCAGCTTGTTGTGCAGATTGATTTGACATAACAGCATACAAAGCATCAGACAATCCACCACCTGGGCGCAATGATTGCATGTTTTGTGGAGCTGTTTCTGGTTGAGCTATAGGTTGAGCAATCTGAAATCCTCTTCCTGTTGCATCAAATGATCCTCTACCTGTTGCGTCCATTTCTGGTTGTTGTACTTGTTGATTATGTTGTGGCACTGTGAAATCCTCCGTTTTATTTATATTATTTATATTTTTGACAATTATAATTCTGTAAGAAATTTATTAAATAAGAATAGGGTAGTTTCTTCTAATTTTCTAGAAGATGTATTTTTGATGGTTTTTTTGTACTTTGCGATTATTTCCTCACGCAAAAATCCGTTATCCCATACCCATTCTCTTCCTTCCATAATACCATTAACAAATGCTTTAGAAGCAGATGGATCTGCAACAATATCTATCGCAGACAACATAAAGTCTTCTTGTACTTCATTTATCTCATTTATCTTTTTTAAAGATCCCATCCCTCTAGTAGAAACTCCTAGTTTTGCTTCCTCGTCAATCAGACTTTTGACAATGTTGCCCATGGGTGTGGACAATATTTTTGCTTTTCCGTATACATCATTTCCGTTTTGGTGTAATTCTTTGATCATATGAGAGACACGATCTAAATTCACAGTAGGTCCTGATGGATGATTTAATTCCCCAAATGATCGTTTTTCTTCAACTAATTCTTTTGTATATCTCTTGCACTCGTTCATTAATATATGGGAAGGATATCTTCGTCCATTTCTATTAACTGTTTCAGCCTGCATCATAATACCCTCTAGGTAGTATGATTTGGGTTTGCCCTCTATTCCCTCAAGAATAGACAGTTTTATTGTATCAAATGATTGTTCTGTTATTAGTAACATGTTTAATTATTTATATTTTTAGGTATTTCCGTATAATATATATCCAATAATACTAGAAGTATTGAAGAATGCCTTGTTATTTTTATACATTAACCCATTATTGTCGATATACGCCTTGATTGTTGCTGCATTGTGGGGGGTCACTATTTTGACACTTTTGTCTTTAAATCTTATTCTTTTGTTGGTGTTTCCTCTGGAAGCAGTTTTTAGGAAAGTATAAAAATCTTTATCATAATAATGAAATATATTATGTGTTGTGTTATTTTGAGGTTTATCTTTTAGAATCTTACTCTTCATTCTTAGCATTCATCATTTCAGCTTGTTGTTCTATTGCTTGTTGTTGTGCAGCTTGTTGCATTTTGACCTCTCGTTCAGCCGCCATTTCCTCATCCATTATTGCCATTTCTTCGTCTGTTTGGTTTAATATTTGCTTTCTAATATATTTGTCCGAGAAGAATGTGCCAGAACTCGCACTTAATATATTCAACATATCCACTTTTCCTTTTAATATCTCGTTGTTTGTCAATTCGTCGATATACGAGTCTTTGTTGAATATAAATCGGATATCTTGTACAATATCATCCCAATCTTGTATAGTCATAATTCCCTTGAGAATACATTGTTTTTTCAACAAATCTAAAAATAGGAACGAGAACTTTCGTCTCATTCTTTCGACGAATTTGAAGAAATTTACTTCATCTCTTGTGATTTCGCTACTTCTGCCCATGTTAAAACCATTGGCAGCATCTAGTCTTGACAAAGGAACATTCAATGCACGATATACCTTTTTCAACAGGTAGTCTACATCTTCAAGATTACCTAAATTTTGTCCACCCTCCAGGGAAGTGATCTCTGTTCCTTTGCCACCATCTCTGCGGGGAATCCAGAAATCTTCCAACATAGAATTATGGTTAAAATCATCTTTTATAGCGCCTGTTTGAGGATCATACGAAAGCTTGTTTCGATAACGAACCATTAAGTCTTTCATATATTGTTCTGCTTTTTGCTTTGGCAAATTACCAACGTCTATATAAAAAATTCTTCTTTCAGGAGCGCGAGTCATTCTATAGATTACCACAGCGTCTTCTATTTGTCGCAACATGTTTAGTGGTCTAATTGCTTTATGAAGATGACCTATTACTTTCTTTGTGGTTTGATCTACAATTCCAGAATGCACATAAGTCATACAATCTGGTGATATTTTCAAACCAGTCGATGTAGTTGGTACCAAAGAATCGGCAGTAGTATCCACATAGACAAAATGTTCGTCTATATTTGTTATGACAAACACTTGTTTATTATCTATTGTTTTTAGTTCTTTGGTAATTTTTCGTATTTTTGTTATTTTGACAGGGTCAACAGATCGTAGTTCTGTTATACCTCTTTCTGGCCTTTCGTTGTCGATTACATTATGAAAATATAATCTACCATCGACATACCATCGTTTGAAATAATCGTAAGCCTTGTTATTAAAATCTAATAATTTGAATATTGCTTTGTACTCAGCATGCATCTTTGATTTTATGGTTTCTGACATATCTACCGCAGCTAAATCTAGTTTAACAGAAGTACCATCTGCATTGAATACAATAGACTCATTTATGACAAATTCTATTGCCATGTCTACTTCGGGATATAAAGACATTGCTCGATATTGTTTTATAGATTGAGTGTCATTGGCATATGCCATTCCCCCGAAATCATACACGGATGCCATGAGTCCACCCGACTCTATGACATAAGTTCCGTCATAATTATCAGGAGGAACAAACGACGGAGCCGAAGACGACTCTGTTGAACCAGTTATTCCTGGTTGATCTTTGTCGCTTCTACCACCAAACGAAAATCCAAATAGTTCAAATGCCATATAGTATATATGTCACAAAAGTCATAATTTATTAGATTGTCGTATGATAATCATACGCTAAGGTAACTGTAAATTCTGCAAAAGAATCTACCATATCGTAACTCAAATCAATAGGACTAATATCTATTGGCCAGCAATGATGCAATTTAAATCCTCTAGTTGTAGTACTACCAGATCCTTGTCCTGACATATCGTTATAGGAAACAGTCCAATCTTCTGCTTGATTATACTGGACTGTGTGAGTTGTTACATGATCCATCAAACTAATCCAATTTTCTAATTTAACTCTTACATTCGCATCACTAGAGTCATAACAAGTAAATGTCCAGTCATTAAATTGTCTTTCTCCTGAAAATTTGATCTGTCTACCTTGAAATGATACAGGAATCATTCCTATACTACTTCCAGGTACAGATACAGCTTTAACATACAATGCAGCATGTAATTGTGTCATACCTGAGTTTCCAGCACCTGGATTAATAATATATCTATTTGCCCGAACTCCGTCAAATTGTTCTCTGAAAGTTTCAATATTCATGTTCTTTTTCTCCTATGTTTCTATGTTTATTTGTTTGTAAGTGTTATGTTAATATAATTAATAGATCCAGGTATTTTAACTTTAATATCAGCTGCAAATACCCTAGCATCTATTAGTGCTTGTGGATTATTGGATTCGTCGCAAAGAACAGAAAAGTCAGTTAGACCTCCTGCAGCTTGTATTCTTGAAAGAAAACTAGTAGCTCGTAGAGTAAAAGTATCTCTAGTATCAGAATTATTTATCTCAAACAATACGTCAGCTGCTATTGGTAATAGTGCTGATTTTATATAAATTATGGTTCTTATAACATTTATTGCTAAAAGATTAGAATTATCAGGAGCATTTGTTATATCTCCAAATAACTGCACACCAGATCCTGGGACTAGTATCACAGAATTTACATTTGCGTCATAAAGAGCATCTTGAGCTGTTGTAGTAAATTTATATGCTAATTTGACCGTGTTTAATATTCTTCCTCTTTTTGGACCTGCTGGAGAAATCCATGGAGCTTGTGTATTTGATATAACACCAGCAACATCTGGTGCAAGATGTGTTCTAATCATAGACGATGCTGCGTCACTAGACACCGAATTTAGGTGATATTTATCTCCTGCCACTGCAACAATATATTCAGTCCCTTCATCAACACCGATACTAGCAGGTAGAACTGCTCCGGCAGTTATTCCTACATTTACAACTCCAATTATAGGAAACTCAGAAATCTTAAGAGCATTTGTGATGGTATGAACGGCGGCGTTATCTGGGCATTGAACCCAAGAGATTCCTTCATCCCATCCACCGTCCAAAACATTCCCAGTATCACTATGGAAGGATTGGAATAATATACTATAAAGACCTGGTATTGCAAAATGTTCAACAGTTGTTAATGGATTAGAAATTCCAAATGTTCCTCCTGGTCCTAATTCACCCGTAAATCCTCTTCCATCGAAACCAACAATACATCTTGATCCATATTGAAGAAAATTATGAACTGCCCACCAATTTGGTCTGAATTTATTAGTAGGTGAAAACTCGGTGGTGGCACCAGAACCACCCTCTACTATTGTAATTGTATAAGTATTTCCATACGAACCATTTAATAGACCAATTGCGCCACCCATAGTAGTTCCATCACCGGTTGCTCCATTTAATATTGTACTTGTGTGTGTATCGCTCGATGCGCTTGACCCAGAAATTTGTGCACTTAATGTTAATATTCGTCCATACCAATTCTGAATACCATCAACCGACATATAACCTTGTTCAATTTCGTTTTGAGCCGCTAATATACCTAAATCAGGAGCCCAACATGCTCCAATTGGTTTATTAAGATTAAAGACAAAAAACTCTGCTGGCAAAACAAATGAATCATCAGTGATATTAAATGTAAGTTTTGGTCTAGATCGAGCCATAGTAAGTCTCCTAATTTATTTATATTTTTAAATATTTTGAAATATATAATGTTTGTGTTTGCATTATTTATAATTTTTGATATTTTAAAATAGGTTATTTTGCTTATATAAATCAATCCATGGATTTTTTGTGGTGTCTACAAGTAACCAGGCGTCTTTTTCATCTACCATTTCCTCGGTTATTTCGTTGGTATTCGACCCATCCATTAAATAACCAAAAGGTAGCAATTCTTCTTCAATTTTTCTAATATCATCCGAATATAATTCAAGTCGGACATCAGTATCTGTCAGATTTTTGAAAAATTCTTGTCTAGTTGCCCAAGAAAACAAGACCAAAGTCATTACTAGATCATCGTTATACCCATCGTCTGCACGAAAAGACGTAGTTGTAGCAATAAAGGTGGTAAGTTCTTCGATAAGTTCAGCATCTTCTATTATTAATTTATCATTTTCTATAAGATTTTTTAATACAGCACACCCTAGTTTTTTAACACCCTGAGTTGTTCTGATACCGAGTTGTGTGGACTTTGAACCACCAAATCCTTCGGAAAGTATTTGCCCGCTTCTTCCCCTCATGTTGCTTTTTATCAAATTTTCATATTCTAGGTCTCTATGTAAAATATCTGCAACCTGTGATCCTATGTCATTTAGTTCGACCATGACATAAGAATAGTTATATTTTTTGCCCAGAGATCTTATTATAGAAGGAAAGAGCAGAGGAGATACTAGATTATTTCTATATTTTGCAACTATTCTGTATGGTAATTCTGTAATGTCTACTATAGTAAATGCGCTATAATCTTTGCCTTGACCTTGTGCAACATCGACTGTAGTGAAATATGTGTGTTCTGGAGTTGTTTCGGATTCTTTTATTGGTTCTTCATAAATCGTTATTCCGTCGTTTGTTTTAGAAATCGGTCGTTTCCATGCGAGAGAATTTAATTTTGCAGAGGAGATTAGGGTATTAGAAGATCCAATAAAGTCACAAACGAATTCTTCTTGAAATTGTCTTTCTGAAGAATTTCGTATAGTTTCTATTTTCCATGGTTCGTCTCGCAGGGGACCACCTGGATATTTCGGAACTTGATACCATGATACCTCTATAGGAATGTATTCGTTTTGTTTACTCTGGGCACCTTTCCAGAAATGGTAAAAAAGATTTAATCCCTTCGGGGTGGATATCATAACTACTTTAGTATTGGTGCCTGCTGTAATTGTTGGGTAAACAGAACTGAAGAATTCTTCAGCTACAGAAGTGGGAATATGTGCAAATTCATCTAAAAATAGAAAATTGTGTGATCCGCCTCGAATGGAGCTAGATGATGTAGACGCAGATATGATTTTTGACCCGTTCTCTAGAACTAGTGAATGTTTGTTCCACTCTCTGATCCCCTGTTGTATCCACTGTGGTAAATATTCATATGAAAGTTGAATCCTCCCTAAAATTTCTCGTGCAGTTGCTTGCTTATTAGCCAAAATTGCTACGCTTACATTTTGATTAAATAGCACATAATGTAAAAGATATGCGGAAACCGTAGTAGTTTTGCCCGATTGCCGAGCTAATTTTCCGATAACAAATCTTTTTTCGTGGATGGTTCGTATCATACTTTCCTGATAATCATATAGTTTGAAATCTACAAGTCCTTTATCCAGAGAAACGACTTTTATGTATTTTGTAATAAAATAAATTGGATCATTGGCGCATTTCACATATTCTTTTACCTGCTCTGGAGTGAATTGAATAGTTTTACCTTCAGGCTTTAAGTTCGGATTTCCTAAATACCCCTTTCGTTTCATATTTTATCCTCTGTTAGGAGTATATACTTTCCATTGACAAGTTTCTTGCCCTTATTGTGCTGTCCACCGTGTTTCAACAATCTTGCTTGAAATAATATTTTTTGTTTTTGTTTTGTTACTTCAGACTGAGATCTTCCGATCATCTTCAATCTGTGCATCAATGACATTTTCTTACCAGTTTTCGACAATGAAATTTTTAGTTTCGTTGCCTCCGAATGCTTGAACCCAGATTCTGCCCTTTTCAATTTTGTTGATACTGACACTTTAGTTCCCTTGTTCCAAGGACCACCCTCCTTAAATATTCGCGCTTTCGCTGATATACTCATTTTCGACTTTGCTTCTTCAGATCTCTTCATTCCTCGGTGTTTTTTGACCATTTCTTGAATCTTCAGTGGATCTTTGTTTGCTTTTTTTGCTTCCATGATAGCACTCGTTGGTATTTTTACCAGTTTTCGGTGTGTCATCAGAAAAAAAGCGCAGCGCATTTTCGCTTTCTCTATTCCTGTTAGAAACTTGGGCAATAATCGATGCGCCATCAGATGTTCTCGAATTGTTAGTCTTGCCATGTTTTCTGGAACATCCATCCCACCAAAAGATTTTGGAATTATATGATGATTCTCAGTTAATATGATGTTTTCTAATATTCTATCTTGTGCTTTTTTCATTAATGAAAAATACCAATTTTTATATTTGTTTTCTAACATTTTCATATCAATCTTCTTCTTCCCTCACCACTTTTAGTGGACTTCGTTCTTGATTTATTAAATTCTGTAAATCACTAGTAGATCCAACATAAATTGAATTATTTGTGGTATTTTTTATTGATACCTTTTTAGATTCGGCCTTACTTAAAATATCGTGTAAGTCTATTGATGTTTTGTTCATTTCTGTTAGTGTTTTTAACAAAGTTGCTACGATTTCGTATGCTCTTGGTTCATTATTGTCTTTTGCAATTTTTGCAATTTCAGCTAATGACTCTGTCCCAGATTTTATTAAATTCTTAATATTGTTTCGCGCTATTAAAAAATCAGTTTGTAATACTTCATTTTTGGGTTCCTCTATAATAGTGGGCACTATTACTATTTTTTGTAGTTCTTGTTCAGGAATGAAATCCACCTTCAATATCTCTGATAATTTGTCTTGTGCTTTTTTCATGGTGTATCTAGTCCAGGAGACCAAGTAGCAGAAGTTATTCCTATTAAAGAATCTCCAGTATACCCTATGTCTGTTATAAATGTATTTGAAGAAAAAATACCATCATATAGATCAATATCTACTGTTTCTATCACTATATTCGATTGTTCATTCATTTTCTTAATTGGTGAATAGATATATCCCTTCATATTGAAGGACAAAACAGAAACTATACCTCTTCTAGAGTCAAAAGCTCCTTCATACTCAATATTAACATCTGTGTTTGTTAATATTATCGGTACATCAACTTTAGTATATAGATCATTCATATTCATTGTAACAGTAAAATCTGGTGTAAAATAAGGAAGTATTTGTTCTATTATTTGCAAAGTATGTTCTGAACTTCTGGTAAAAAGATAGAGGTTAAACAAGAAATTATATGGGGATTCTGAATAGGCAGATAATACTTTGCCGTTTACTATTTTTGTTTTTTTCTGTAATTTGTTTAATCTTCTCGTAGGATCATAAGCTAAATTCATCAATTCAAACCCTATTCGTGGCAAATCCATTTGAACGTGAGTCTTGTCACTTATACCACTCTCTTCTAAAAGTAATTGAATAAATTTTTCTTTTGCACCATAACTTACTGCAACTCTTCGTTTTTCTGTTATTCCATTTCTAACAGTTTGTGTGTAAATCGATGAAAACAAAGAGCCAAATGCATAAACATGCTTTCTAATAGTATGGTCGAAATTATTATCTAGTATTTGTGTAAACATTAGCCGTAGTTACCCTCTGAAAAAGGATCAATGTCTGTAAAGTCAAAAATAGTAGAAGATTCTTTTCTAAAATTCTCATTGTCTCCGACATTACTTCCATCAATGGGTTCTTGCTGTAGTACTATATCGCTAATAGAACCAGTTACTCCCTTGAGGTAATATTCAGCTCCAGAAACAGATCCCTTTATTGTTTGTGTTATATCATAAGATATAGTTCCACTTATTCCAGTCAGATATAGCATACTCTGAGTTGCGCCTTGTACGAAATTCACTACATTAGCGGTATAATCTGCATCGCTAAATATAGCAGTAATTCCTGTAACTCCCAATACTTGATATACAATTTCTCCGTCTCTTATTGTGTTTGATCCTGTTATTCCTAGTTTATCAATATAGACCAATATTGCATTAGTCTTTCGATCATCCTCAACTACATCTATATCAGTAATTCCAGTTTCGATCTTCTCTCCGCTGTATGTAAACAGTTCAAGGGCCAAGGTGTATGTGGTGAGTCCACCCAATTGATAAAATGGAGCTTCGTCTTCGACGTAATTAATTTCAAAAAGAGATTTAGACATAGGTAAATATATCAAATCACCGGCTCTTGGTTTTCTGATTTCATTTCTACGAGCAAAAATTTCTTGTTCAAATCTAGTTTTCGAAATCTGTATAGTTAGACGATCTGTAATTTGAATACCAAATTTAACAATTATATCTCTATTTCCAGAAAATCTTTCAAAATCTAGTAAATACGCTTCAATGGGATATCCTTCTGAAAATTTAGATTCTGGATCTTCTCCGAATACTTTGTCGATTACTAGATAATCTCTAGGGATATAAACCACATCTCTTCCCATAGCCTTTATAGTCTCAACTGTTAATTCATTGATTAACTGTTGTTCTACTTTAGAGTCGTATGTTCGGAAATATGGATTTGTTGCCATTTTAACCTATAAAGAAGTCGCTCGGCATCTCATGTGTACTTATTAGTTCTTGTTCAATTGATGCAATTTCTTGTACTGCTTCTCCATAAATCACAGATCCTTTAGTTGTTATTCCCCCAGGCAACTGAACACCATCAAACTTCGACATATTTGATCCCCACTGTCTTTTGATCAGTGCAGTTACATATTTCTTGAGCAGTCGGTCGTCGTATATTTCTGTATATTTGTCGGGATCTAATGCAGCATATGCTTCGATTATCATATATGCCCCGACCTTCATTTCTTCCACCGACCCATCAATATAAATTCTATTTTTAACTTTACTGAATCTTATAGCTTTTTCTGGAGCAAAGAATTGTTCGATCAAGTTTATATATCGTTTTGTTGCAGAATATTGAGACATACCCATACTAGATTGATTTCCAAGACCTCGATTTATACCAAAATAATCTGTCAGCGCCATTTGATATCGGATATCAAACATATTCATACTAGCAAAATTACTAAATCTGAATAACTTTATAACACTAACTATAGTTGATCCATCTGGTCCGTCACCTGCTATACCAGAAGGATTTTCTATTGTGTCTGTGTCTATGTATTTTTTGTCTAAATTATCTTGGGTCATTAGGTGCCTGAAATATACCTTTTCGACTCCATCGAAGTGTCGTTCTGCAAACAACTCTAAAGCATCATCAACCCTATCTAGGCATTGTTCATAATCGACATTTATTACAATTACGGGGTCGCCTAGATTTCTCAGGGCATATTTAATAATACCATCTTTTGAATTGACATTACCCATAGAAATCTCCTTATTTATTTATAAGAAGATATATATCAACATTTATTAATCTGGATTTTCGGGGGTTGTCACATCTACAACCTTTAATTGATCGTAATTCATTTTTTCTATGTAAGCTCTTCTGGTTATAGGGGGAACAGATTCGGCTTCAGGAGATTCTTTATAGTTGGTAAACCCAGGCATTTGCAACGGACAAGCAAGTTTTGGGTAATCCAACTTGCTATATTCAGTGTCCGTTCCATTCAACCATGTCAGTTTCTTATCTCCACAACCACACCCACCACAGAAAAATTTGCCTTCTGTTGTACTTTTTCGTAGAAATTCACATGGTGGTAATTGACCGCCCTTGTCTTTATTACCAAAACAACTCAATACTCTAAGTTGTTTCAGTGGTATACTTACCTTTTCGTTATTTGTTCCACGGGATGCAATAGAACTTATAAAGCTCTTTGCCATACCTATACTTTTAGAAATAGATGGTTGCTCTACTTGTCTTTGTTTGAATTCTGGTGGATTGGGGGCGACCCACTCTGGAATGTTGTCTTTAGGTGTATTGTCATTATTAATATTCATAGTATTTTTACAATCAGTACCTTCACATTTACTTTTATTACAGCCACAACCCATAGTATATCATATTTATATCAAGATGGTACTACTATAATACGTCTAATATACATTAATATGGACTCAATATAAGCACCAAACAAAATTATGTCGCCTGTGTTGAAATCCATAGCATATAAATATTTTTCATTTAAAAGACTAGATTTTTGTATTTTTGAGTTTGTGTTTATGTTGAACACACTAGAACTAGTGATTTTAATATCAGTATTTCCATATAAATTATAAACAATAGATCTAAATTTAGAACTTCTTTTATATAGTTTTTTTATTAAATTTAGTTCTGCAATAGATGCAATATACCAATCCTTGTAAGTATCATTTTGCACGGCAAAATTAACTTTAACTTTATTCGCAAATACTGAATTATATGCACCATCATAAATTGAAGTATTTGGATTTAATTTACTATGTGAATTTTTTAAATAGGGATCAATGATTTTTTGTTCATACATTACTATTGCATAATTAGTAGAATTTGTAGAACTTAGCATCTGTACCTTATCACTAAATGATTCCTTATTTGGAGTAAGTGTACCAACATAAACACCTCCTAGGACATGATCACCAGGTTTAAAAGTACTAATGGTAGATTCTGCGATTGGATCTGATGTCCATAAATTGTTTTCATTTTTAGTAAAATTGGGATAATAGTTAGGTGTACATGTAACTCCGGCATCAAAAACACCACCATAACAATTTGTTTTTGTTTTTTCGACACACTCTGATGTTCCTGTTGGACTATAAGTATAACACGCTCCCCAGGAAACTCCTGATGTGTTTAGTGATATAATATCGTCTGGTGATAATATCATGTTATATTTATAATCAAATGAAAGGATTTGGACAGTTTGTCGCTTGTGAAGCTACCAACAATGGATTGCCTGTATATGGAATGAATATTCCACCTGTTGCGTAGCAAGAATAATAATCAAATTCACCAGTAGACCCAATAGAAGTAATACCTTGACAACATAAACCGTAATTGATTATTTCATTATAATCAATTTTTTCTCCTATTCTTGTTCTAAATTCTATATTCATAATGGGTATGTAAATCCTGGGCAAATTTGATTTCGTTGTTCCCAAGCTCGAGTGGCTGGTGATGGTGGATTTGGTATTGTATTTTTGAAAAACTCTAGCCAGCAAGTTAAGTTGTTATTGAAACACTTCCACTGATGTTCGTTTCCTGGGTATCCGTAGGGACATTTATATCCACAAATCGGTCCTAAAGTACAGACATTTGGACCGTGTGGTTCATTTAAAGGCCCATATGGAATTGGAGCAAAAGTTGATCCATTTGGAACAATCTCTATTGGCCATAATAGATCTGGTAGTAACATACTTTTACAATACGGGGGTCCTGATATCATTTTATAATATGCTTCTGCTGCTTTTATTTCTTCTAGTTTTCTTGGGTCCAGACTAGGTATGGTGGAAGGGAAAACTAATACACAGAGAGACGGAGAAAATTCACACACACTTATACATGGATTTGGTGGAACACACAAATGCCCATCACACGGCATTCTGTGATCAGGGATAGGGGGGTTAGGATCATTATCCACACCCTGAATGATTGATATTCCGTTTTTAGATAGATTTGCAGCGGAATCTATAACTAATATGGATTTATCCACACCAGGAATTGAGACATAGATAGATATTGGAGTATAGGTCGATTGTAGTGCTGCAGAGCATTCCCCACAAGTAAAAGAAAACTCATATGATGTTGTGTTTGTAGTAGTAGTAGTAGAAGCTGTGCATCCACCAAACACAAATACCCTAAAAATATTATACCAAGGATCAGCTGTATCATAAAATTCTACATCTGTATCATTTATTCTTATTGTTTGTGTAACATCCCCATTGGTTGCTACACATTCACTATCCCCCTCGAATAGTATCGCACTTTCATGAGGACCCGATTGGTTAAAATATCTGGGATGTGCAGAATTGGCGGTATAATAGGTTAAATAATCCTCATTCTTGGGCAAAGAACAAGCATCTGCTTTATATCCTACATGTGGAGGAGATCTATAAATAGGTGTATTTTGATGATTAATATCTTTTGTACGAAGAACCATTATTCTATCTGGGATATCAAAAGTATTATATTTAAGACATATAGTTGCACCAGTTACGCCATTAATCCGGTCTAGATCAGCTCCTAATAAAGAGATTTTGTGTGTGTGTAAACACGTATTAATTCCACTATACACTTTATTATTGTTGCAAAAGCTTTCAGTTGGATCAACGCAGTCACAATTTATATTTTCACACTCTTCTTCCTCTCCTAAGAATATTCCACCAATTTCATGACATTGATTAAACGTTCTCTGTAGACAAACATCGTCAAAAACACAACAAGCACCCATTTCATTTCCTATACATGAATTATAATTACTACTACACGCTTCTTTATTAAATTTACCTTCTAGAATATTACATTCACTCTCTGAATATCTGTCAAGACAGTTTATACCAATACAACAATGTGATGGAGAATCTATACAGGGATCCCAACAAGTAATTACAGAACACCCACCAGAAACTAACTCTTTACTCCAGTGTCTTCCTCCGTGTTTTTCACACATATATTTTGATATACCATCTTTACATACCCCATTTATACAACATGCACCTAATATACCTACATTATTGTTAACTGCACATATAGTTCTTTCACAAAATACACCGTCTCTTGATTTGCATTCTTCTAAAGTAACATAGGATTCACATGTAGATCCATCTGTTGAATAACATGCTCCTAATGATTGTTTAGAAAAACAATTCCCAGGAAATGTATTATAACCTCTACCAAATATATTAGCTTCCCAAGTCAATCCATTATTTTCTGTGGTTAGGTTTAATATATTTTCACCACAAGACAGATGATTTTCTCTTGGTCTAAACCAAATATTCGAGGGGAAATTCCATATAGAATCGTCTTGTATTATTAGAGTGGTGGAAATTATTTCGCCTGTTCTACCGGCGGCACCACTAAATCCAGTAAATCCCATAATTCCGTTTGGTGTATTAATATAAAATATACCATATTTTGAAATATCCAAAATAGATCCGCTACTGCCCCTTATTGTAGATTCTACATTATTTTGAACCAAAGTATGTGTTAATAAGTTGGTTTTTAATGTTATACCTTGTGGATTTACATACAAATAATTGTTTGAGTAAACATCACTCGTAAATTCCATGGCACTAGATGATATTTTAGATAAGGTAGTTTGTGTACTAAAATAAATCGGAACATTGGCAGAAAATCCACTTGGACCATATGGAACAACTGGTCCATCTATAATAATAAAATTATCATCATTTGATACTGTTAAACCACTCAATGTTGAACCAATCCCTTTGAATCTAAAAGTAGCAGTAGATCCAGACCCCGGCGTTCCAGTGATAACAATATCTCTAAGTAAAGATATACCACTTTGTGTTTGTGAAGTAACACCACTCGCATCGAATAATGTATTTCCTACAAAAACAGATGCATTAAAAGATGAAGTAGTACCGTCGTTATATTCGATTAAAAAGTTACCATATTCAGAAAATGGACTTTTTATATGTGCAATAGTAGAAATAGATGCAGCAGTGGCACCAGTAGCTAAATCTGCACAACCTGTAGCATCTATTCCTGATGCACCTGTAGGTCCAGTTGGACCATCTGCACCATAATTTCCTATGGTGCCAACTGTGAATATTTTACTAGATCCTATCATGGAGGACACTTTCCATTGACACAACTAGTGCCTGGACCTTGCCAGATTCCACCATATCCCCCCCAGAAAAGTCCACAGTGGTCTTCAGAAGGAGCTGAGACGCAACTTACACCTTCCAAAGAACAACATGCACCACTACTACTGCCACCGCCACCGCCACTACTACTACCACCACCACCACAATCCTCACATGTTCTGTCAAATCCTAAAAATATTCCAGCCATATTGTGACATTGTGTTGGTGTTGTATTTTCCTCACATGGTGCGCCTATACGACAGCAAGGGCCTGTAAAATAGTTACAGCAACCACATGGAGTATCTAGACATACTTTGTTAAAGATCCAATCACCATCAGTACAATACAATTGTATTGTATCTGTACATCCATCCAGGGTGCAGCAAGCGCGAATATCATCAGGTGAGCCACAATTAAATCCGTCGTCGCTGCAAAGCTGATTTTCAAAGAAGGAACCGTTATTTGCATCGCAGTCGTATTTGTTCTGTTTTTGACATATGCCCTGATTTAAGCAACATGCCCATTTTTTACAGTCTGCACCACTCCCACCTGGTAATTCCCATGGATCACCTCCGCAGGGTATAGGAGAATTTACTCCACCTACGCATGTTCCACCATGATGCCATATTCCACTAGTATTAGCATACCAACCCGGCGGATCCGGACAGATCGGATTATTTTGAACATCCCTAAAATAGTTTAAACAAGTGTTTTCAGTTACATTAGGTACACATAGATCATCTGTACTATGTAAATTTTCTTTTATGTTGCACTTCACTCCGGCGGCCAAGGCTACACAACAGCTTCCCTTTATTGGACATATAGTTCTTGGTAAATTAGGATTGTACCCATTTTGTTGGATGGACCACAGTAAACCGCATGTTGTTCCCGCGCCTACCCATTCTCCATTGTTTAGAACACAGTGTTCTATAGTTCCATTGTAATTTGATGTCCAATTTCCATAGTCGCCGGCATCTGTTCCATCAGGCGAAACCCTAACTTTATAATAATTTTCATGCTCATTTCCAGGAGTTCCTTGACCACCGACATGAACACATCTGGTTCTCCCTTGATTAAATATATTAAAGCCTTTACATGGATTATCATGGTACTGTGGAATACAACAGGCTCCTGTCAGACCAGGGGGAGGGGGAGGAGTAGTAGGACAATTTATGCAATCATAATTTGCTGGATATCCATCATATCTATTATCAAGCCAAGCACTAGAGGAAATTACTGGATATGGCAAACTCCACGAAGAAATTGGTCTAGCTGAATTTCTCATCTCAGTAGAACCGTCTATATGAGGATATACTAATGAGTGTCGGTCCACGTCATCTGGAGGAATAAAGAAAGCACTCTTTTGTGAGCCAGAAGGAAATCTATTATTTGAATCCCTTATGAAATGATTTCTATTCGTATCTCCCCATCCTCTTTTAGTGTTCCACAGGTCTTGATCTGTATCAAAATATTTAACTTTTCCTAATATATTATGAGAATAAAACTCGCGCACAAGAGTGTCGCCACAAAATGTTCCTGCAGGGCAAGGAATAGCAGTATTAGTATTATCAGCAAATTTTCCAACTATACTATATGGATCAGATCTATAGTACAATACTGGTCTATTTCCTTTTATATCAATTTGACAAGGAGAAAATACTTCGGTTTGATGATTTGCTTCTATAGGCCCATTCCAGCTTCTAGAAGAATATGTACTTGTATGATCTAGAATCTCGTTAAAGATATTCGTATGCTCTTGTGAAAAACTAGTGGTATTATCAAATCTTCCTCCCCAACATATGAATTTTCTATTGACAACATCGATACTGTCTGCACAATTCAAAACAGCACACGTTTCTCCTGTTTTTCCTGCTGACACCCAATCCCAAGAACCTGTTATAGCATTGTTGAACCCTATCTTCTTACATAATTTCAATGAATCTATTACTGCTATTTTTGGCATAGTATTGATATTATTCCAAATAGGATGACCAGTAGCTCCCAATTGTATAGTAGTTTGTATTGATGTAGTAACTCCAAATGGATAAGCAGCAATAGATCTGATTATATTTCCAGTGGAAAATGAAATATAATCATTTTCTGAATCCCAATATCTGTTATATGTTATACCACCAACTAGAGCGCCGGTGCCCTCATGACCATCGTCAGCAAAATCATCCCATACTAGATATTTAGCATCAAATTCAAATATAAAATCATTTTGATCAGAATAAGTAATTAAACCTATAGGTGCAGTATTAGAGTCTGCTTTAAACGAATTCCAGTCACTATTATTCAATAATCCTATATTAGAAACAATAGTATTTGTTTCTAAATTTTCAGTTGACCATGTTGAAGGAATAGAAGAAAATGCAAAAGTTGTTCCTGAGAATGTAAATAAATATCTTGTATTTTTTATTAATTCTGGTCGCAGGCCTGCAGTTGTATGATTCTCTTCATATACATCCCAATCCTCCATTGGTTGTATTTTGTAGTCTCCAACAGTAACAACTGCATGTCGAGTTCCAACCGCAATTTTATCATAATATACGGAGGTTTGTAATCTTCCCACTGGATTGCAAGTCATTCCTAAAACACAGGGATAGAGATTGAAGCCATCAAACCAGGTACCACCTATTTGATATCCATTCATAAAACTACTAGGAAATAACTTAGTAGTTGCTCTGTATATTAATAGATCTGGTCTATTTCCAAACACAGAATGTTGAAGACCGTTTACGATTCCATGATTTCCATAGTTTGTATTAACTAAAGTAATATCTTCATTTATAGGAATAACAGAATAATAATTAAATCCTGTGGGTTTATATGCTGGAGTTTCAGGATCTCTATGTTGCCATATTGATGCAAATACATCCCCCTCCGATTGTTTTTTATGGGTACATATACCACACACCGACGGGCAAATTTGGGCTGCTAGCGCTAAACACTCCTCTGATAAATAACCCTCTGGTGTCATTATGTCACAACCTGTCGAAAAATCTGCCAGTAGTGAGCGACATTGATATCCACAAAGAAAATCATCACGAGGATCAGAATGGAGAAGTAATGTGTTTGGTATATAAGTAAAAATTCCCCCTAAATCTTCACACTGCGTTCTAGTAATATGAATATTACTAGAAATATCATTACCTGTTATAATAGTTAACTCCCCACTTACATCACTTTTATTGCCATCAATAAACATATTATGAGGTCCTATATTTTCTCTCATATCTCTGGGTATATATGAAGGTGAATGAATATCTATAATATATCGTTTATCACCAATTCCTCCCTTCTTTATAAGTCCCTGATCATTAGGCCATTGCTCCTCTGGCCCTCCCACTTCAATACTAACTGATCGATCAATGAACATTATGCTTTCTTGTGCCCATATCCAAGGTGCTATAGGAGTGTGGACTGGATCTCCTTCTAAAACAAATCGTTCTTCTGGACTTATTCCTGCAAAAAAAGTCATACCTTGTGCTACTTGTACATATCCAAATCCAGGAAAACAATTTTGTCGAGTCCCGAAGGTACACATCTCACCATCTGTTTTATTCCACGGATATACTATTTTATTTTTAAAATCAGCAGGATATGTTCCAGTAGCGCCACTCTGTATATTAGTAAATGCACGGGAAGTTCCGTAAATTGCGGCAGGGAGTGTATATAAATTATTACATGCCTCATCATTAGTAGGTGTACCAGGTAAATTTGTTTCTGTATAACATACTCTTGGATTTGTTCGTTTTTCTCTACCTACTGTAAGTACCTTACTACCAAATGATGAAATAGAAGTATACCACGAAGCATAATAATCAGATATATTATAATCTATAGTATTATCTGGACCAACTACATCTTTGTGTGGCTCATGAAACCCAGTAACTGTATTAGTGAAGTTTATTTTACCTATAGGACTTCTATTAAAAGTTAAAGTATATCCTGCAATTCCATAATACTTAAAATCTGTGTCCTTCCATCCAGTATAAGGAGGACTGGGTGGAAAAGTAAAACATTCAACAGTTTTCGTACTTTCATCACACTTTTTACACCAAGTGTCATTAGTTATTCCTGGTATAAATTCATTACTCAATGTAGCTTCAGGTATCCGATCGCTCATATTATATGTGCCGCCCACTACAGTAGGAAAGGTTGTTACTACATACATCTTACAATCTGGATTATCATGTGGATTCCAATCCTTGCCACCAGGATCGTCTATCCTTTTTCCTCCAGGGCCACCTTGAGACCCTGGAGGAATTTCGGGATCGTTATCTGGGTTCCCATCGCCATCAGGATCACTTTCATCAGGACTACCATCTGTTCCCCCTTCGTCTTGTTCGTCATCGCTACCACAGTTTGCATGCCATATAATTGAGCCACCAAATCCAGCCCAACTTCCATCGCCGCATCCGAAATAGATTGTGGGACCATAAACGGGGCCCCCATCCCAAATGTTCCAATTTTGTTTGCAATCTGGTTCACGACCATTAAGACACATACAGACGCAACCTATACATTTTTTATACACTGCACACGGGCAATAATTATGCGTCCCGTTTACATTATCCGCTAGGCAGCAGCTACATGGCAACCCAATTTCAAATTCATGAGTCATTTAAGTACATCCCTCATTAAACCATACAGCTCCTGGATGATTTGTGTAACAGTCCAATTCAGTTTCAGAATAACATTTTCCTTTATAACAACATTTGCCTTTAATACAAGCAAAGCATAAATTATCTGGGCATTTATTCATGACATCTTCAAACACGTTACATTTTACATTTCCAGCTATTCCCATAAATTTAGTACATTCCTCTACAAACATATTTATACAAGTAATCCCTCCCGTGTTATAATCATACAAACAACATGCTTTCATGATATCAGAAACTTTTGAGTTATCACTACATGGACTCGGACTAAATAATCCACCTAAAGCATCACAATAATTTTGTGTTGCATAATCGACACATCTCTTAGAGGAATCAGCAATTTGTGATAAAAAACAAGATCCAAATGTCATTCCACTAGATTGTGGAGTGAATAACACTGTCCCTGCTGTTATTGCAGTTTGCTGAGGAAAATATAAAATAGTGTCTGATCCACTCGATGGTGATAGATGTAAAGCCGCCTGTGTGAAAGTCGTTCCGTTTATAGTGGTAACAGGCATTGCATGTAGAATATTGAATGTGTAACCACTCGGAGAAATAAATGTTACTCCCTCATCACCATTACCACTTACACCTAATGATCTATAATTGTCATAATTAAATGTATACCCAGAAATATCTATTTCTTTAGAAGAAGCTACTGTTAATTGTAGATTCTTTAGTGTAGAATCCCAAGAATTTCCTGCTGCACCCCTAAGTACAAACTTATCATCAGATTTATCAACAAATACTAACTCGTTTGTGTTTCCTTGAAAGTCAAGTGTATTTACAAATGCAAGTAGTGTTATTCCCGAAACACCAAAGGTAACAGTTATATTTTCAAAACTCAATCCTCTGAATTTAACAGTATCAGAGACCCCAGCATATTTTATATCATATGTTACAGAATTTGAATCGAATTCTGATATATTCCCTGTTTTTATTATAGACAGACCATTAGTGGTAGCTCCTCTAATGTTAAAATTTGTATTGTTTTGTGTGGTAGTTCCAGTTGGGCCCTTTAGAGATGCATTTAGGATAAGAGTTAGTGTGTTACCTATGCCGAAGGTTATTCCCAAATCGTTTCCGATTATTCCAATACCGACAACACCTATACCTGTATTTCCTTGTAGACATTCTCCACTAGCACCAGTTGATCCAGTAGGACCAGTTGGGCCAGTAGGGCCGGTCGGGCCAAGTGGTCCGACTAATCCTGGAATTATTATCCTAGAACTACCGCTCATTAATAGTTTACCTCTGTTATACTAGAGTATTTAGTATTCTTTAATGTTTTTCCGTCACATCGTATGAGTCTTATTGGTCTTATTTTCTTAGAGGTCAATCTGTGTGCTTTTTCCACACTTCCAACTCCGTCAAAATTTGCTGCCCATGCGTAAGTACCAATATCTGCTGTAGCCCCATTTGAATATCCTTCACCAGTAATACCAGTATAATTAAACGTACCAGTAGATGACCAATATGTTCCGAACATTGGTGTTCCACCGACTTCTTGTATAATTCTATTCAGGTTGTTAAATTTACATTGGTAAGATATAAAAGACAATTCGTTTATACTGGGAATAAACCAAGACCCTGTTATGTCTAATACAGGTATCGAAGTTTCATTCAGATCTCTAATAGGTCTAGTACAAGGGGTCATTGAGGAGTCAAAATCACTAGATGGAGCATACAACGATGGATATAGATATGCATCCATTGTACTACCTTGTTCATAATATAGTTGAGCATTTACCATTCTGACAGTATTATGGAGTCCCCAATCACTAAACCATCTTCCATTAAAATTATGTGTTGTTCTGTTATAGATTCTAGTTATTGGAGTATCTTTATAGGATCGTCTAGAACAACCAGAGATAGAATTACTTTCTATTATACTTCTATTGACATCTAAACTAAAAGTGGTATTTATTACATAACCTTCCTTTAGTGTATTTAATTTTTCTGTATATGGTTCAACTACTTGTCCAGATCCTCTAATAAGAGGGCCATAATAAAACCCACCATGACTCCATGTATATGTCTGTTGGCCTGTTATTCCTGTAGTAGGTGGGTGTAGAGACATTATCATTATATACGAATCTTCATTATTTTCACATAGTTCTGGGTGTATTACGCCATATCCATTATAGTCATACAACGATGAATAATTTTGTGATCGTACTGTGGAATTGCTTGTTAATTGGTCAAAATTACCACCTCCGCCGAATATAGGATTTCCCCAGCATGTTGAGTTATTTGGATTGTATATTCCAACCACAATTCCGTCTTCAAACAAATCGCCGATCTTTAGTCTATAACCAACGATACTGTCCAAACAAGGCAGTCTATTTGGTAAACATGTGAACTCATAGCATTTTTTGTTTTGACCAAGATATGATTTATTTTGTTTAATACAATAAGATCCAGTTACTCCGTTATTACAGGTTACTCCATCACAACATCCACCAGTTCCTGCGACACATATATCATCAGAACAAACTGTTCCGTTTCCTTGAAAGAAATGATTCATTTCTTCACATTCAGATTGTGTTGTTTCGTGACACAATCCATTACCCATACAACAAGCTCCAATATTCTTTGAATTATTCCCACAAGATATTTTATTGCAGAGTTTGTTGTTCCATGTAAACGAAAAATTAAATGATTCTGCCAAAGTAAAGCATTCACAATAAGTTACATTTTGACATGGTAGGGTTGAATTATTTTCTTTATCTCTTAGGCAACAAGCACCTACTATAGTATGTGATGGTCCACATATGATTCCTTCGATAAAAACACCTCGACATGTTGCTGCGTTTCCTTCATAACAAGTACATCCAGAAGCACCAAATGGAAAACAAGCTCCCGATATGTGGGTTGCAGACTCCAATGTTATATTTGGTTTTGGTTTCATGATATTATGGCTCTATACAGGGTCTGGTGTAAGTATCTCCAACAACCCGAGAACAATATACAGAATTATCCACTGGCCATTCATCAACCATTGTAGCCCAATCAGTGGGGGATATAGTAGGTACAATATCCCCAAAGAATGACAATTGACCTATGTTTTGCTCAGTTGCTATACCATTATATACAACAAAATTAGCATACCAATTATCTGGTCCAATAGAAATCATATTTATAACATCTAAATTATTTGTTAGATGGGGAGCAATCCCAAACGGAAATTTAACTACATCTGTAACAGTTTTGTACTTTATTTTCGTAGTATTTCCTGTTATTCCAGATGGTATTATTATAGTAATTCCTCTTCCTATTCCATCAAGAAGAGTTGAAGAAATATTTATTTTTTTATCAGTAGTAATATTGTCTGGTGCTCGTAGTTGAAAAACACTATATTCATCTACTAAAAGTGTCCAAGTAGTAGTAGTTTGGTTTCCGTCAACAACCCCTTGCACATTTGTTATCCCTTCGAAATATGATCTTATTTTCATATCAAAAGAATTAGTTATTGTATCATAGTGTGTATTATTAGCACCAGTAAGAGCACTAGACGATGCACCAATTACCATTTCTTTTACATCAGCGTCTACAAATGTAACTCCAAGTATATTCAAATAACTGATTATTATAGTATTGTTAGTTGCTTCGTCATATGTTATACCAATAACACTCGGAGTATTGGTTTTTATATTCTTTAGGGTGATGCTATCCCCGTATGTGAATAAGTCAGAATCTAGATTTGTACTTTGTGAAAAAGAGCTGAAAATTCCATTAGTGCAACCTTCACATGTTCCTGTTACTCTTACTTGCCAGGGACCAGTGAATCCTTTTATTGGATTACTTTCTTGTGTCGTACCATCCTCGTAAGTAGTCAATATTCTATTTGCGGAATCTGATGTTATTCCACTGATACTTGTTCCCGTGGGTCCATAAACGTTGGCGCCAGTTTGGCCATCAGGTCCTCTAGGTCCAATACCACCAGTAGGACCAGTTGCTCCCGTCATTCCTGAATATATCAGTGGGACATAAAAACTCGACATGTTATGCTACAATCAGATTTGTGTATGGAGCATCTCCATAGTTTGGTAGAATGATAGCTTTATATGTGTCTGCATCATATCTCGGAATTTTCAAACCTACTTGCACCATCGTGCCCTCAGGATCCCTGTATTCTATCTGAACAAAAACACTATTGATACGGTTCATATATGACACATTCTGTGGAAATATCAAAATATGGTTAATACCAATAATATACCCTATTATTGTAGATGTGTTTAGTAGTACAATATTATTAATGCTTGTAAAATCTGGAATGGGGTCAAACTCCTGCACCTCTATAATAGCTCCAGGACTAATACTAGTACTAGAAGGTGCCATCATATAAAATAATGGAGATAAACTATTTGCTAAATTTGTAGTTTTGTCTGAATTGTCTAATTTTTTAATCCTAGACCTCATAGCAGTCTGAACTAACCGTGACATATTATCATTATAAAAGCCCATATCTAGGACAGAAGTACCAAAAACTAGGGAATATATCTGACCAAGAAAAGAAACACTATTATCAGAATTTGTAACTATTTGGTAGTGTTCACCATTATAATAATTCCCCTCTCCTTCAAGTGCCAGTTGTAACGACCCAACTGCTGGTGTAACGGAACCACTACCAGCACTAGCGCTAGAATCTACTGAATATCCAATATAGTTCACCAACAGTCCACTAAATGTCACTCCATCATAACCATGGGAATATGCATAATAGACTGGTTTGATTATTTGATTAGCAAATGTCGGTCCGAGATTTTGTAATTGACCTGCTGTTTGTCCAGACAAGAACCATATATCATTTCCGCCAGAAGCTCCAGTTTGTCCTACATCATTCAGCATAGAATTTGGAATATTGACAGATCCATAAGTAACTACTGTTGCGGTTGCTCCAACCACCGATTCTATAACACCAAAAACTTCAGATGTATTAAATCCAGTTGCTATTGATTTGGCCCAGGTTGCACCAGAAATATCATAAAACACTATATTTCCAGCAGAAAGTCCAGAATGAAACGGTATTTCTGCTATAGTCCTAGAAGCAGATTTAATATAACTAGTAGATTCAGATATCAATGTTTCTTTTTGGTTCAGAACAATAGCACCAAAAGTTGCACCAATAGAGAACAGTACTGGTTTTATAACTTGCCCGTTTATAGTGGGAACTGTACTTGTTATACCATTTGAGGTATCTGATAAATAATATAGAGTATTATCAGAAAGAGTCAGACCAGTTATTATTCTACCAGAAGTGGTTATTCGATATCCGTCGGGGTATATTTTACTCACAAATCCTAAATAATTCTTTGAAAATGCTACAGATGAGTTAGACACATGTCCAAAAGTACCACCTGTTATTCCTATAGCATGTCCAAGAGTCATGCCACTAGGAACTGTGTTAGATACTTTAAACCCGACCTCTTCTATAATACTAAAGTCTACTGATAATGTAACACCACCAGTAGATCCAATATCAGAAAGAGTAACGCCCAACCCTGCTCTAATGATTCCAATATCTAATAAATTCAGTCTTGTGATCATTTCATTATTTTTATCAAATAATACTTGAAATGTATCTTCTGGGTCTATTGAAATTATGTCGTCAAATGGCATCTAATAATCCTTATGTTGTTATTGTTGGTAATAAATTATTTAAATATCTTAGCTTATGAATCCCACTAATTAATACGCTTTTGAATATATCTCTGTTTCCTGTATGTTCTAGGTTTGTTGTTGCTACAGAAGATACATATGCACCCATTATCTGTAATTGGTATCTATCAGCACCTGGACTAAGACTAGAATTGTAATAAGCACCAGAGTTATCATATAAATCAGAATCTTGTTCAGATGTTATATAGTAATTTGCTATAGTCAATCCAACAAACTGACCAGAACTATATGTTATAGTTTTTTGTGAATTATTATAAATCCAAAATTTAATACCACTAAAATCGTCTACTAAATACCAATCTTTTTTAAATGTGACAGTTGTATCAGTCACAATAACACTATTAAACGGATCTAAAGGAACTGCACCTTTCCACGAAGGACCAGTTATTGGGGTGTTATCACCAGAAGATTCTGCTGTAAATGGTAATAAAAACCAATTCTTTAACAGATGGTTGTGTAATGTCAGACTTTTATAAAAGTTTTCTTGGACTTCGTTTAGTTCAGATGCTTGAAGTGAATTTCCTGGTTTAAACCCATGTAAAATATAATTCTTAGCATCAAAAATACTACTAAACTCATTTTTGTGTGTTCTAGAATTATATGGAAACTGTTGTAGTGGAGATTTATTAAATGGAGCTTTCATATGTTATCGTTTGTGGATTTCTGTTTGGTTTATAGTTTGATTAAAATTGATATTCTTCATTTCCTGACCAGATGTTGCTCCACTATTCCCTAATATATATATTTTTAATCTAGACGGACAAACATCTGCGACCGTTTCTTTAGTATATGAGTCTGCCTGGACCAATCCATAGAAATTCGATCCTGTCGTATAGGAGTCTATTTTCGCGTTTACTATTTTTCCGATATTTTCAGTACCTATAGAACTAGTAGAAGCAACATCAAAAATACTGTTTATATTCGGAAAAGTCAAAGATTTAGATGTTCCTAATAAAGTGATATTATCTATTAATGCTTGTTTCTTGTTGGTAGATGTAATTCCTGGTAGTAATATAGTTACTAGGTCTGATCTATACTCGGTTCCCCCATTTACTAGATTGATACCTACTATTTTGTCATATGTGTTGTCGTAAGCTATAGTCTTAAACTCAATAGACGCACCAGTTCCACCAACACCACCAGTTGCAGTTATTGTTTTTTCCGACGACAATAACTTAAGATAAGTATCAGCACTGACCCCGTCTATTACTTCTTG
>Ga0335396_10001124_pt1 | contig 35360 bp, 25 predicted proteins | sample FRY02_FD_205743 | JGI IMG/M metagenome (GOLD analysis project Ga0335396, IMG submission 205743) | Freshwater microbial communities from Lake Fryxell liftoff mats and glacier meltwater in Antarctica - FRY-02 (spades assembly) (version 2) | ecosystem: Environmental > Aquatic > Freshwater > Ice >... | reverse complement strand
GGGAAGAATGGAGTTTTAAACGGACGCTTAAGATCAGGTTGTTTGTAGCGTAATACCAATACTCCACCGCAAACAATGACGAAGGCCAATAAGGTTCCAATAGAAACCAACTCACCTAATAATCCGATAGGAAATAATCCTGCAACAACCATCGCAACAGCTCCGGTTATCATGGTAGTGATATGCGGTGTTTGATATTTAGGATGCACCTTGCCAAAAGATTTAGGAAGTAAACCATCTTTAGACATCGAGAAGAAAATTCTTGGTTGTCCCATCAACATGACTAAAATTACAGAGCTTAATCCTGCCAATGCACCAATCTTAATAATCGGTCGCAACCAAGCTAAGCCCGGACCTGTGGCATCAATAGCCACGGCAATAGGTGCAGGATCGTTGAGTTGTAAATAAGGAACAATTCCCGTCATGACTAAACCAACAAGAATATAAAGAATAGTACAAACAACTAACGAACCTAAAATTCCGAATGGCATATCTTTTTGAGGATTGATCGCTTCTTGTGCAGCTGTTGAAACGGCATCAAATCCAATGTAAGCAAAGAAAATAATTCCTGCTGCACGTACCACACCACTCCATCCATACTCTCCAAAAGTTCCCGTGTTTTCAGGGATGAATGGCACCCAGTTGTCCGGATTAATATAGTTCCATCCTAATATAATAAAGAGTAAAATCACAATGACTTTTATAATCACAATGACGTTATTGATGTTCGCTGATTCACGAATTCCAATCACCAACAACCAAGTCATAATTCCAACGATGGCCATTGCCGGTAAATTAATTAATGCTCCGGTGGCCGAATAAGAATGCGTTGCAGCATCGTAATAAATCGGTGCGCTCGAAAGAGCCTCAGGTATGACGAGTCCGAAATCTTTTAAGAAACTTACCATGTATCCCGACCATCCAACAGCAACGGTACTCGCACCGAATAAATATTCAAGAATTAAATCCCAACCGATAATCCATGCAATAAATTCTCCGAGTGTTGCATAGGCATACGTATACGCAGAGCCCGCAATCGGAATCATAGATGCAAATTCAGAATAACATAACCCGGCAAATGCACATGCTAAGCCTGCAACAATAAATGAAATTACAACAGCCGGTCCAGCATGTTGCGAAGCCGCGGCTCCTGTTAATACAAAGATACCGGCACCAATGATGGCACCAATTCCAAGCATCACAAGATTCGTTTTTCCAAGTGTGCGCTTGAGCGTATGTCCGCCATCATGATCTCCGGATGACTCACGCATGAGGCGTTCAATGGACTTTGTAGTAAAGAGTTTATTGGCCATAATTAGTACAGGTTGAGCAACAAACCTACAATTTAATCAGCATTCAAAAAAATGCACCCGATTTTAATGTCAGTTTATATTCAATTATCTTTACTTTGCAGGAACATGGAGATTTTAATCATTATCATATTTATTGTCGGATACCTGGCCATTACGCTAGAGCATCCACTGAGAATCAATAAGTCCGCATCCGCACTTTTAACCGGCGTCTTAGTATGGACAGTTTGGATCATGATGAGTCCGGAATCACCGGAGAGCATTGTAGCGTCTTTAGATCATCACTTGAGTGGTGCCGCTAGCATTTTATTTTTTCTATTAGCTGCCATGACCATTGTAGAGCTGATTGATGCGCATGATGGATTTACTATTATTACTTCGTCAATTGTTACTCGTGATAAAACGCGATTGCTTTGGATCATTTGTGTAATTTCATTTTTCTTATCTGCCGTATTAGATAACCTGACATCGACCATCGTAATGGTTTCCTTGACGCGTAAAATTTTAAAGGATTCCGAAGATCGAATGATGTTTGCAGGTATGATTGTAATTGCAGCCAATGCCGGAGGCGCTTGGTCGCCCATCGGTGATGTTACTACTACGATGTTGTGGATCGGAGGTCAAATTAGTGCGGCGAATATTGTTACGTCTTTATTTATTCCTTCTGTAGTTTGTTTGTTGATTCCATTGTATTTCGCCGGAAAGAAAATGAAAGGTCAAATTGAATTGCCTGCAGAAAAAGTTGCTGTTGTAACGTTGACTACACAACGTGAGAGGAACGCAGTATTTTTTGTTGGTCTTGGCTCTCTGCTCTTTGTTCCGATTTTTAAAATGATTACTCATCTTCCTCCATTCATGGGAATATTATTTGGATTAGGAGTTCTATGGGCAACAGTCGAGTTTATTCATAGAAGAAAAGAAGAAGATAAAAAGGAATTTTTTTCGGTATCACGTGCATTGGAAAGAGTAGATACTCCCAGCGTTTTATTTTTCCTTGGAATTTTGATTGCCATTGGCGCTTTAGAAGGCACACACATTCTCAGCGATTTGGCAATGTGGATGAATGAGAAAATTGGGAATTTACCGCTTATCGTAACGGCAATCGGAATCTTATCTGCAATAGTCGATAATGTTCCTTTAGTAGCCGCAAGTATGGGGATGTACGATTTGGCAACATATCCAATGGATGATTTTCTTTGGGAATATTTGGCCTATTGCGCAGGTACCGGAGGAAGTATTTTGATTATCGGATCCGCAGCAGGTGTGGCTGCCATGGGTATGGAAAAAATTTCATTTATCTGGTACATCAAAAAAATTAGCTTCTACGCTTTCATCGGCTACATCGCTGGCGCAGCAGTGTATGTTCTTATGAATTAAGGAAAAAATTTATTTGTGCAAATAGAATTTTAGCTCCATTATTATTTCGGTTTTAACAAAGAGGTCACTAGAGATTTTACTTTGAACAAAATTAAGTTCTCAATGTATAATTGCAGTTTTCCCGCAAAGGCCGATAGCTATCGGCCGCAAAGAAGCTAAGATCGCAAAGGTTTTCAAGTAATTTTTTAGTGTTTAGCAATGGAAAATTTGATTCATTTATGCTTTAATAATTTTACGAGCTTTGCACCTTCGTGCTGGTACCTTTAGGCTTTGTATTCGTATTTTTTTTGTTCTCCTATACTAATAACAAAGTCCTACAGGTTGCGTGAAACGGAGTCTTTAATTTTTGAAGATTCCATTTTAGTACTGACTAAAAGTCTCTAAAAAAAGCCCATCTGAAAATATCAAATGGGCTTTCTGATTTAAATTTATTTTAATACCAGCTCGGGGTATTGATCAATCCTTGCGATTGCAAATAAATGACAAGTAGAACCATCAACAACATGCCGATTCCAAAAAAGGTCATTAGCTTTTTGTAGCGATTGGCACTTCCTTGCAAGCGGTGGTAACGGTAAATATTAAACATCGCTTTTTCCGCTCTCAAGAAAGATCCTTCCCCTTTTACAATGTAATCGAAAGCACCATACTTCATGGTGTTTACGGCCACTTCAATACGATCTTGTCCGGAGATCATCACGACTTCCATTTCCGGATAAATTTCTTTTAGTTCTTTTAATACATCAATGCCATCCATGGCATCGCGCACTTGTGAATTCAAATTGTAATCTAAAAATACAACGTTAGGAACACGCACCTTAGCGGCGGCTAAACATTCTTCACCGGTAGGAAAATCGTGAATTTCATAGTTCGACATTTTTGAAAGATGATCTTTCAACATGTCACGTTGCATGGGTTCGTCATCAACGATGTAAACGAGCGTTCTGTCTGCCATAATTTTTTTAATTGCCGAGTTCTTTCAAAGAGATTTCTAATTCTGCTTCGATGATTTCGTATTGTTTGCGAAAGTTTTCTAAGTATTGTGGAATTTTTTCTAAATCACTTTGTTCATCCGCCATGCGTTCAATTTCTTTGACGATACTTTCTGTTCCTTTAGCACCGAAATATCCTAACTGTGGTTTTAAGGCATGCGCCGATTGTCGCAATCCCGACCAATCTTTATTCAAATGATACATTTCCATTTGTTGCAAACTTACAGGAGTACCGCTTAAAAACATTCGAATGTATTTCGACATTTTATCGCTTGCTCCGCCGGTGAGGTTGCGTAAATAGCTGAGATCGGTTAAGGGTTTGCCAGTTTCCATGATTTTATTTAATGCAAATCTAATGGAATTTATTTTGATAAGTTAAGACGAGGTGTTTTTATAGACAGATTATCGTGAAATCCTCAAGAAATCACCGATTTCGGTTATGGTTTATCCGGCAAGTTCAATGACAATTTGCCGAAGCACGATGGGATCAAAGGGCTTTGCCAAATGTTTATTCATCCCTGAAGATAGGCATTTGTCAATTTCTTCTTTAACGGCATTGGCGGTCAACGCTAAAACAGGCGAATGCTGATTGAGCCCTTGGGTGTTTCTGATTTCTGAAGTAGCCATGTACCCATCTTTCAAAGGCATGTGCACATCCATAAAAATAAGATCGTATTTTTTTTCCGCGGCTTTGTCTACCGCCTCTTGTCCATTGTGGGCTAAATCGATGATGATTCCGGGAAACAATTCTTCCAATGTATCAATAGCGACCATCTGATTCATGGGCTGATCTTCGGCCAAGAGTACAGTTAGTTTTTTATCGAATTTTTCAAAATCAGCTTTGTTGACTTTGAAAACTTCTTGTCCTTCCAGATAGGGAATTAAGAACCAGAAAGTAGTTCCTTTTCCTTTTGTACTGCTTACATGCAAAGCTCCGTTTTGTAATTCTACCAATTGTTTGCTGATGGTTAATCCCAAACCGGTACCTCCGAATTTTCGGGTGGTATCACTACTTTCCTGTGAGAAACTTTCGAAGATTTTGTGAATTTGATCGGTCGCGATACCAATGCCGGTATCCTGCACTTCAAATTTCAACCACAAGGGATTTTCGCCGCTTTCTTTTAAAACTCGAATGTCTACACATCCTCCCTCGGGTGTAAACTTAATCGCATTGCCAATAAGGTTGGTAAGAATTTGAGTGAGTCGGGTGGGATCACCTACAATCCACTTCGGTACTCCCTCGCCGATAGTCACACGAAGTGTAATCTTCGCTTCTTCTGCTTTTAGATGCAAGGTTTGATAGACCACGTCTACACAATCTACCAAGTCAAAATCAATCGCTTCAATTTGAATTTTACCTGCTTCAATTTTTGAAATATCTAAAATATCATTGATGATATGCACAAGGTTATAACTTGCCTTATGCATCGCACTCAAATATTTCATTTGATCTTCGCGTGGCTTTTTATCAAGTAATAAATTGGTCATGCCCACTATTGCATTGAGTGGTGTACGAATTTCATGACTCATGTTTGCTAAAAACTGTTGCTTGAATTGCGCACTGCGAAGGGCCATTTCTTTTTCTTCTACTGCTACATTTAAATTTGCTTTTGCTTGAACACCTTCCAGTAAAATACCTAAATCTTCAATAGTTTTTTTGATAGTGGTTTCCAGATCGGTAAAATCAATGGGCTTCGTCACAAAATCATAAGCACCGCGATTCATGGCAGTACGAATGTTCGCCATGTCGCTATAGGCAGATGCGACGATCATTCTTATTGGGCGACGAATACTTTTCGCTTCATTCAACAAAGTTAATCCATCCATTACCGGCATATTGATATCAGTAACAACAATTCCGATAGAAGGATCTTCTTTCAATTTTGCAAGTGCTTCTTTTCCGTTTAAGGCAAAGCTCAATTGAAAATTTCCCTCCTTCACGTATTTGCGAAAGCGTTGCTTCACGAGCGATTCTAAATCCGGCTCATCGTCGGCAAATAGGATATGGGTGAGGTTTGACATAATGGGGTGTTTTGGCGCAGCTAAATTAAAGTTTTTAGAAATTATTCGAAGAAGATTTCGAAAGATAAGTATTTTTTTAAGAATGGAATTGTCCAATTCTTGGGAATAGTACAAAATGCCGATTTTACCAATAAATTACTCTACATTTGTTAATGTAATCCGCGCAAGGGCAATGCCCAATTTATGCTCAGGATAGATATTTATTAATTCGCATTAAATGAAAAAAATAATTTTATCATTATTACTAATAACCTGTAGTAGTGTTATTCTAGCGCAAATAATTCCTTTTGGGTCGAGCAGGGACTCAATTCCTATTCCTGAAATTTTCTATTATCCAAATGAGCAAGGTTTTGATCTTTACAAGCCTATAAACTATGATCCATTAACTAGCCCGATTTGGTTTGTAATGCATGGACAAGGAGGAACTGGAGCTGGAACTATAAATAATTTAATGTCCATTGCTAACCGGCGGAACGCTTTAATGGTTGGTTTATCGTTAATGGGCCCAGGAACTACTATGCAGCATCAAAATGCTATAGTGCCTTGTGCAGATACTAATGCTGGGCCTAATTATGTAATTTGTATTTATTCTTTACCTGGTACAGTTGTATTAAAGAGAGTTTACAATTACCTGCGTTCAAGAGAAAATAGAAATAGTATACCCTGTTATTTATCTGGTTTTTCAGCCGGTGGACAATTTGTTTCTAGATATATGTTGATGCGACAAGCCTATCCTGATTCTATACCAATACAAATGTCGTTATCAATGAGTCCGCTTGGATATACATTTCCAACAGATACCTTTTTGGGAGTTCCGCAGCCTTATGTTTGTGGATTGATAATGCCGAATCAACCTAACGGAGGTACATGTCCTCATGCATATAACATATATGGATGGAAATGCAAGGAGCATGTTGTTCAGTATTACAATGAAAATTATGCTGTTTGCGTTGGCAACCAAGATATCGCCAATCAATTAACCGGAAGTTGTTATGATATTACTGGGGCCAACAGATTAGAAAGGGCCAGAACTTTTTATGACTTTGGTGACAGCAATGCTGTTACACTGGGAACGAGTTTTAATTGGCAGTATGCGGAAATACCAGGAGCTGGACATGATGAATATAGCTGTTTTCAAACTAAGTGGTTGCCAACGGATACTTCAACAATAGCTGAGCGAATTTTATTTGAAACTCCTTATAATCCCGTTCCCTCTATAGCCCCGGTGGCTTATTTCTATCCGGACGATATCACTATTGCAGCAAATGATACTGTGTTTTTCAACAACGTTAGTTTGAATTCCACTTCATATTACTGGGAGTTTGGTGATAGTACTTATGCAACAAGTACACTTATTAATCCTTATCATGTTTATACAATGCCTGGCACTTATTCTGTTGAATTAACCGCTAGCAACGCAGCCGGATGCGATAATTGGTATAAAAGAAAACATTTCATCCATGTCACAGGAACTGTCGGGCTGATGGAATCCAAACAAAAAACATTTCATGTAAGTCCCAACCCCAACAATGGAGCATTCATTCTGAAATTAGATCAATCAGTATTGGGTGGAAATATTTTTATTTATTCGATAGAAGGCAAACTCGTCTATTCAAAAAAGATCAAAAACGAAGACGATGTGAGCATACAATTACCTTCCGATATTTCCGGTGGAATGTATTTGATGCAATTGAATTCGGAAAGAGGAGTTTATTTGGGAAAGTTGTTGTTGAATCGATAAATATACAGATTAAACTTTTTTAAATTAAATATTTGAAGATTGAAATTGAACAAAAATTATTAAAGATACATGAAGACAATATTCTTAATTACATTCACTTTGTTTATGTACACTACAAATTCTTTTAGTCAAATTAATTTGATTCGGAATGCTTCATTTGAGGATACATTAGGTTGTCCATTTAATGTAAGCGGGCAATATGGCGAACAAATTTATTTTCTAGAACATTGGTTTCCTGCTGCTGAATCGCCAGATTATTTCAATGTCTGTTCTAATAGCCAAGTATCCATCCCACAAAGTGGTTTTGGGTTTCAGTATCCCAATAGTGGATCTGCTTATATTGGTCTTTTCACATCACTGAATTCAAATTCTTTTCCAAACTATAAAGAATATTTGGGAATAGCATTAAGTCAAAATCTTACAGTTGGGGTCAAGTATTATTTCAAAATGCACATAAGTGCAGCGTTCGGCGGGGTTCAAGGTCTACATACTTTCTCAAATAATTTAGGGATTAAATTATCTAGTATTTATTATGAATCGCAACAAAACCCTCTTTATTCCGACAATCAACCCACAGCATATGTAGATAGTATTATCTCTGATACTACTAATTGGGTACCACTTTATTTTTCGTTTGTGGCAGACAGTGCATATCAATATTTATATTTAGGTAATTTTTTTGATCCGCAGAGTACAGACACAATAATTCCATTTGGATTTACAGGATCTCAAGGTGCATATTATTTTATTGATGACTTATGTTTATCTACGGATTCTAATTATTGTGACCTAATTCTTAGTTCAAACAATAACAAAGATGATTTGTTATTGTCAGTATATCCAAATCCAACGCAAGACATTTTATTTTTTCAAGGGCTTAAGCAAGACGTAGAAATTGAAATATTCGATGTGCTTGGTCGCGATTTCGGAATTAAAAATATTAAGTTAAACGATCCTGTTTTAGACATCTCATCTTTTCCTCAAGGAAGTTATTTGATACGTTCAGTAAATTCAGTTCATAAATCAATAATTTTTATTAAATTTTAAAAATTAAATCCTATGAAAGCAAAAAACATCATTTTAATTGTTGGATTCTTGTGTATTTCTTTGTCATCGAATGCACAAACTTATTGGCGATATGGAGGAGATAATGTATTCAGTTTGCAATATTTTGGAACAACCAGTGGCTACCCATTGCCTTTTATTACCAACAACTCCGAGAAGGCTAGAATTTTGACTACAGGTGAATTTGGATTAGGAACTACAACTCCTTCAAACTGGCTTCACATTGTAACTAATGCATCAGGAACAGTTAACGCAAAAGAAACCTTTAGAACAGATGTTCCTGCATCAACCGAATCAAACTGGAGAATGTATCGTGGTACTGTGAATATGTTTAGGCTTTGGCATGGCACGTCTGGAAATGATATTTTTATTCAATAATTAAGGGGTGGTCTTAAACTAAGTTCTGGAAATACTGGTACAACTGTCTCAGCTATGGAAATTGTAGGTGGCACCGCTTCAACCTCTGATGGAAATGTAATGATAGGTGATTTTTCTACCTATTCACCCTCTGCAAGGTTACATATAAAAGGAAATGGATATGCAAAATTATTCAAAGTTGAACAGTCTGCATGAAGCACTACCTACGCCATGTCAATTACGAAGACAGAGGAATTTAATTTTAAATCAGCTTTTGCTGGTAGTCATACAACTGGAGCATTTAATTTTAGATACACACCTAGTAGCGTAACAACAGGTATTGGACAAATGAATGATGTGATTGGAAGTGGTACATCGTTGGTTGGTTCTGTTATTAATGTAGAGAACAGTGATCCTTCTACGGTACAAACAGAAGGATTAAATTTTATGGTATAATGCCGACTTATTCCAATTGTAATTTCATTTCATTCTAAAATTTTTTATTTTATAATGCCGAATACATGGACATAAGTTTACTTTATTGGAAATTTAATATGTAACGTGGTATTTCATTCAATTTCATTTAATTTATTAGAAATTTCATAGCTAAGGTCGATTTTAGTATCTTCGATAGCATGAATCCGCTTGTCATTCAATGATTTCTTCAACACTTATCCGACAATTTATTTTTGCATTAGTGATGTCAGTGCTCCACCTTGCACCAGCGGAGGCTCAGGAGCGCTCACAAAATGCCGGCGATTCGGTTTTTGTAAAGGCCGGCCTTCTTGTTATTATGCGCGATACCTTTTTCGTTGTCACTTCGGATACTCTTATCTTTAGTAATGGAAGAAATATTCGCCTGCGCCAAGATCCGTATGCAAGGTCAAAAACTTTTTATGATTCACTTGCAGTAAGAACAAGTAAGCATAGAATGATAAAGAAGCTTCATCGCCTGCTGGTGCGGGATGTGAACCCGGTCATCGTTGTTGCAAAAAATGATAAACCTAGAGATGATTTTTTTAAAAAGTACTCGGGTAAAACGATACGGAACATCAGAACGCTGCGCATACCACTGTTGGAAGGAGATGTAAATGATACACTATGGGGCGATTTTAATAAGTGGGGACACCTCCTAAATTGGCATCCGCAAACAAAGAGTCGTCTGATCATTGGTAGGGGTCTCGTGAAAGAGGGGGATCGAGTAAAAGGTTCGGTGCTTGCAGATATGGAACGTCTTGTGCGAGAGTTGAACACAATTCGAGATGCGCGCTTGTATGTGCGTCCGGTAAAAGGTACAGATTCTATTGATCTGGTAATGGCAACACAGGATTATTTTCCGCTTCGCGCAAGTGGAAATTATCAAACACCAGAGAGTTTTACTATGCGAATCTCTGATCGAAATATTACGGGTTCAGCCGTAGAAGGTGGTATCGTGTATGAAAGAAATTCTTCTCTTAAACCCGATGATGCCTATAGCATTTCTGTGCAGCAGCCAAATCTTTTCAGACGATTTTTGTTTGGAAGATTATATGCTCAGGAGCGAGGAGCCAGAACCGAACAAGGCATTGAATTCAGCAGAGGATTTTTATCAGAAGCACTTCATGATATTGGCGGAATTTTTTTTAGAAATATTACAGACAGAAATGCACCTGACAGTGCAAGCACGAAGTACCAGACCTTGAATGGAGGATCTTGGTACGGACGTGTTTTTAATACCAAGTATGATTGGTCAATCATCCCTGCAATATCCTATGAATTCAATGTCTTTCCAAAACCACTACCGGACAGTGATTTTTCTTCGTATTTTAAACAAGACAGGCACATCACACTGGCCAGCCTTAACTTTATACAACGTCGATTCTTGCGAAGTGCTCTGGTAAAAGTATTTGGAATATCGGAGTATATTCCTGTTGGCTTTTCATTTAAGGTAATTGGAGGCCTAGAGAACACCCCTGTATTTTCCAGAAATTATGCAGGTGGTCAGGCAGAGTTTGCAGCGTTCATCAACGATGTCGGTTATTTCTCAGCAAGTGTAGTAAATAGTACGTTTATTAGGGAAGGGACTTATGAAGACAAATTAAGGGCAATCAATGGCACCTATTATACTCCCCTTTTGAAACTAGGGCCAACACGATGGAGGCAATTTCTTGATGTGGATTATAAGAGTGTTGAGAAGCCAAATACTTCCGGACTTTTTACATTGAAGGGTCCTTGGTCAGATACTTTGGGCATCAATCCTCAGGGAGACGAAATTTATCGTGTGGGATTACGTACTGTTTTTTTTATGCCCTGGTATGTGTATGGATTTCGTTTTTCTTTTTACGATGGAATTGAGTTTAACTGGATTAAATCAGAAGGCTTGTACAATAATGATAAGAGATATTTCCCAATCCTACGTCTAGGTTTGCGCCTTCAAAACGATCTGCTTACCTATTCTGCTTTTTCATTTCAAGCAGCATGGTCTCCATCTGCAAATAATTTTGATCCATTTTTTAGTTTTACTTTGAAAACATTCGTTTTGCCTTTATTCACCGGATTAAGAGTGGATCGACCGGTGTACCTTAATGCCGGAGAATAGCTTTTCGGATGCTCGATTCTCGATGCTTTGACCTTGCCTAAATTTACTATTGCTTGCCCGCCGCGGCGGAATGCTTATAATTTTTCGTTGCGATCCAAACGCCGGTACCTGTAGGCTTCCGAAGACGATTTGTAATTTAGTGCATCTAATACGGAAGTCTTTCAGCTTTGCGAGAAAATTGGAAGGCTTGAAAAAATTAAATATCGCACTGAAATTTTTATTGGTTTTGTATGATATAATGTCAATTCAAAACATGGAATAATAGTCAAATTGCTATAGAGAAAGGAATTTGAAGATTATAATAATATAAAATCTGCGGAACTCCGAAAATGCTCCTCGTAAGAACGGCGGAAAAAGGAGCCCCTTTGTTTGAAATATTTCCCATGCTAATAGAGCATAAGGTTGAGGTAACCCAGCTCAAGCCATTATTTGAAGCAACTCTCGGTTCGTGCAAAAACATTTTCAAAGCATATATTAATTTTCTACCTGTGAGAGCCTAGGGTTTCCAAACATTTCAAAAGCTTGCTCCCCGTCGGGCTTGCGAAGGGCGATTCTTTTGTTACTTTTCTTATAAAGAAAAGTAAGGCTACATAAAAAAGTTTCTGTGGTAAAATGATAATTTTATAAATTTTTGACAAAGAAATATTCTTATTCATAATTCTCTTACGTTGTTTTCATAGCATTATTTTCCTCTAAATAATAATATTTTGAAATGAAATATATTTTGGTCTTTTAAAAATTAATTTTAGTTGTCCTAAGGAAGACTGAGGAAAAGCGATAGTTAAAACACTATTCTCCAATTTTTATCTTTATAACATCGGATGACAAATTAATTTTTTCATCCGATATCTTAATTTTTTCAAATACAAGAAAACTTCCGGCTACAAGGTTCTGCTTTATTGCTTCTATGCTTTTAGTAAAATTATTTCCGATTACTTGAATTTTTTCCTGCTTTTTATTTTTTAAATTTTCAAGTCGGATAATAAACGAAGTCACTTTCGCTTTTGGCCTATAATATTCGCCCGGCATATAAACTTCCAACTCTTTTGCTTTTAATAATTCAGTTAAAGTCACAACAGAATCTCTAATACTTTTTATTCCTATTTCGTATTTCCCTAAAGCACGAACTTCATAAACTTTTTCAATGATTAATTTTTCATTGTCGTAGATTCGTAAAGTGTCGTGACCTTCGGAAGTGTATTTTAGTGTTGTTTGAATGCCGGTGCCTGCTCTTAATTCCAGCGGACCTCCACTGCGTTCTAAACGAATATATTTTCCGGGAATTTCGCCGTACAGTCGAATGACATTGTTTACGCCAATGTACATAATGGCTTTTTCAGGTTTCGTTAAACTGGCGTTGATGATCGTGGCCGCCTTTTGTGCCTGAAGTGGATTCGTAATCAATCCCATCAAAAAGTGAAATAGGAATAGCAATGTAAATTTTTTGCTTTTCTTTTTTTGAAGATGGAATTTTCTTTTTTTCAATGTGGTGTATTGGATAATTATTTGACGAGAATAATAAAGTATTAATAACTATTTACCCATTGCTAATATTTAGAGGAAGTCGGATAACGAATTCTGTATATTCATTGGGCGCAGAGTCTACTTCAATTTTTCCTTGATGTAATTTGGTGATGATATCGTAGCTCATGCTGAGCCCCAATCCGGTACCTTGTCCTGATGGTTTAGTAGTGAAGAAGGGTTGAAATATCTTGTCCAGCTTATTTTTCGGAATGCCACTGCCGTTATCTCGTAAACGAATTTCCACAAATTCAGAATTCAATTGGGTGCTGATACGCATCTGACTTTGGAATCCATTTTCCTGCAAACCTTTTTCTCTCAAAGCATAAAAGGCGTTGTTGGCTAAATTTAAAAATACTCTGCTTAAGTCTTGCGGAATCACGTTAAGTTTGGGGATGTTTTTATCAAATAACTCAATCATCTCACATTGAAATTCCTTGTGATTGGCAATCACACCATGATAAGCAAGGTGGATGCTCTCGTACAACAGTTGGTTGATGTCGGTGAGTTCTTTTTCTCCGTTTCCTTCACGGCTATGTTGCAACATACTTTTTACAATGCGCTCGGCTCGTTTTCCATGTTGATGAATTTTCTTTAAACTCGTATTTATTTCATGAGCCAGTTCAGTTTTTTCTTTTTCGTCTTTGGCTCCTAGAAATTCATCGACAATTTGAAGCGTTCCTTCCGAAAAATTGATAACGAAGTTCAATGGGTTTTGAATTTCATGTGCGATGCCGGCAGTTAATAAACCAAGCGAAGCCATTTTTTCGCTGTGTAATAGTTGATCTTGAGTTTCGCGCAATTGCTTTAAAGTATTCTCCAACTCATCATTGGCAGTTTGTAATTGCAAATTGCTTTTTTTCTTGAAGGCATAACGGTTGTATAAAAATAAAATCAATATAAAAGCGATTATGGAGGTTGCTAACAATAAATTTTTGAAGTTCTTCTGTTTGGAAATTTGCAGTTCTTGACGGGCAAGGTCACGTTGTTGAAGAACTTTTTCCTTCGTTAAGTTTTGTACTTCTGCCGTTTTCTCCTCGAGCGCACGATCCTTTTGATGTATTTCTACATCTGCTTTGGTGATGAGTTGACTCAATTCCATCTGCTTCGCATCTCCCGGAACTACTTCCGAATTGTATTGCTTTTGCAACATGGCAATGACTCGCTCTTTTTCTTCCATCTCCGATTGAAACAAAAAGGCATCTCCTGATTTCTTTTTTTCTGCACGAACCAATGAATCTTTGATGGATCTATATTTTTCATGATAAACATCCGCCTGTTCAAAATCATTACTAAAACTGTAAAGCGTAAACAATTGCATACATGCATCTTTCACCAATTTGTGAACTAAGAGCTGATTGTCGAAACTTAAGCTTGTATTAAAACTTTGTAACGCCGCTTCAAATTTTCCTTTCTTGAAATAAACAAGTCCAATGTTTCTTTGTAAAACAGCTTTCAATTTATTTTCTGATTTGCTTTCAACAATTTTCATTGCAGAATTAAAATTTTGCAATGCTCGTTTATAATCGTTCTTGCGCAGTTGTATTTCGCCGGCACTATTTAAAGAAGCTGCATTTTCGGTATCAGCATTCAATTCGGCATATCCTTTAGAAGCTCTGATAAAAAATTCTTCTGCGGTATTTAGATCTCCCAATTGAAGATGGGTTTGTCCGAGTTGTGCAAACAGGAACGCTTCGAGTTTAGGAATGGAAAGTTTCGATAATTGGACTTGTGCGTTTGAAAACCACTCCAATGAAGAATTGAATTTTTTTGCTTGTTGTTCCGCCAATCCGCATTCAATGAGAGCAATTGCTTCTGCTTTGGCTTGACCTATTTTTTTTGCAGAAGACAAGGCTTTTTTAAAATAGATGAGCGCAGCTTCCGAGTTTTCTTTTTGAAGCGCATTCAGACCAAGTGTATTAGATAGCGCAATGATGGCCTTGTCGTTTCCTGAATTTTCCGCTTGCTTTAATTTTTCCTTGTTTCCTTGATCTTTATTGTTAGATGGAATTACTCTTTTCTGAAAACGAGGATGTAAGAAGTCGTTGGTGATGTGATTTTGATCTATTAATGAGTATAAGTCAAGCTCCTGTGCCAAACACCCATCTGAAGAAAACAAGAAAAACAAAGAAATTGTAATGACTTTGAATACATCAAAAACTTTCAATATACCTGAATTGATTAAATGTTTAAGCCTCACGAATCGATTGATTTTTGTGAGGGAAAATTAATAAAAAAACTAAGACCTTAGATTTAACGTCTGGAGTTATTTGCGGCAGAAACTTTTTCTCCTTCTTTTTTTGCATTTGAGCGTTTGGAAATTTCAAAAACTGCCTTGCGGCTTTTACTCAAACTCATCGCCTCCGCTTTTTGTTGTTCATGCAGATTTGGGAAATTGATTAACTCGGACATATCGTCCATGTTCAAATTGATTTGGTTGGAAAGTTGCTCCATCTGCTGAAAGCAATTTTCAATTTTTTTCAGTTCTTTTTGTTGATCCTTCTTGATTTTCATAAGAGTAGCGGAAGTTTGTTTAAAGCATTGCTAAATTAATCTTTGATTATTCGAAATATTGACCACTTAGTTTTGGTTTTCAACATACTGCGGTGCATAAACTTTGCAAACAAATGTTTTACGCATCGAAAACTTTAAAATATTTATATTGTTATTACGTTTGAGCAGAATCGTTACAATCGAAACATCTAATATTAAATTAATATTTCTAAATGCTTAAAAAAAGCCCTTGACAAGCGCGTTTTAATGTGTAACTTGCGCACCTATTAAAATGAGAGGTCAGGGGAACATTAATGTGTGTATAGAGCTAAATAACAGAAAGATATGCGTCAACTAAAAATAACAAAATCAATTACCAATCGCGAAAGCGCGAGTTTTGAGAAGTATCTCCAAGAAATTGGAAAAGAAGAATTGATCACAGCACAAATCGAAGTAGAGCTCGCTCAAAAAATTCGAGCAGGTGATCAGAAAGCACTAGAAAAGCTAGTTAGAGCCAACCTGAGATTCGTAGTCTCTGTTGCAAAACAATATCAAACTCAGGGTCTTAGCCTTCCAGATTTAATAAATGAGGGAAACCTTGGATTGATCAAAGCAGCTAAGAAATTTGATGAAACTCGTGGTTTTAAGTTTATTTCTTATGCCGTTTGGTGGATTCGTCAGAGCATTATGCAAGCATTGGCCGAACAAGCTCGTATTGTTCGTTTGCCATTGAACCAATTGGGCGCTGCTAATAAAGTAAAGAAGGCATTTTCTGAATTAGAACAGAAATTTGAGCGTGAGCCAAGTCCGGAAGAATTGAGCGCAGTGCTTGATTTGCCGATGGATAAAGTAGCAAATACCATGAAGATGCCAGGAAAGCATGTGTCGATGGATGCTCCTTTGGTGCAAGGCGAAGATTCTACTTTATTGGATGTACTTGAAAATGGAGATAGTTTGGGTGCGGATGCTGCATTGATCACCGAATCATTGCAAAAGGAAATCAACCGTTCATTGGCAACATTGAGTGAGCGTGAACAAGATGTTGTAAAAATGTTTTACGGAATCGGAATTCAACACGGTCTTTCTTTGGAAGAAATTGGTGAGAAATTCGATTTGACCAGCGAGCGTGTTCGTCAGATTAAAGAAAAGGCAATTAAAACACTTCGTCAAAACTCTAGAAATAAGCTGCTCAAGGCCTATTTAGGATAATTGCGAAAAGCAGAATAATGGAAACGTCGGTTCAGAAATGTACCGACGTTTTTTTGTACACGAGAATTAGTGAACCTTCTTTTATGAATGGAGATTGATCATATTTTTCAATGATCAAAAATGATTTAGAGCTCCTTTTGTTTTCTTTTATATAAAATTAATGATTGACAAAAAAATATTTCTTTCTTCAGATGATAGTTTCTTCAAAATGAAGTTTAGCAATGTTCAAAAACTTGCCTTTTCTGTTCAAAACATCGAAGCATAAATTTGATATTCTACTCGGTTTTTGTTTCTTTTGTGGAAAGCCTTTCGCTTTAAATTTCTATTATCAATTAACCCACCTTACACATTAAATTATGAGCAACTCAACCATCAACGACGAAATTTTATTACAAGAAAACAAAGATCGTTTTGTTTTATTTCCAATTAAATATGATAAAATTTGGGCGATGTACAAGCAAGCTGAAAATAGTTTTTGGACTGCAGAAGAAGTTGATCTAAGTGTGGACTTAAAAGATTGGGATCGCTTAAATGATGGCGAACGTCATTTCATCTCTCACGTTTTAGCATTCTTCGCTGCAAGCGACGGAATCGTGAATGAAAATTTAGCAGTGAATATGATGAACGCTGTTCAATTGCCGGAAGCGCGTTGTTTTTATGGTTTCCAAATTATGATGGAAAATATCCATTCGGAAATGTATTCTTTGTTGATTGATACTTACGTAAAAGATCCTATCGAAAAGAATCGTTTGTTCAATGCGATTGAGACGATTCCTTGTGTAAAGAAAAAGGCGGATTGGGCTTTGAAATATATTGATAACGGATCTTTCGTTCATCGCTTGATTGCTTTCGCTGCAGTAGAAGGAATTTTCTTCAGCGGATCGTTCTGCTCTATTTTTTGGTTGAAGAAACGTGGTTTGATGCCAGGACTTTCGACTTCTAATGAGTTCATCTCTCGCGATGAAGGTTTGCATTGCGATTTCGCTTGTTTGTTGTACACGATGTTGAACCATAAATTATCGGAAGAAGAAGTTACTGCAATCATTACCGATGCGGTTTCTATCGAAAAGGAATTTGTTACAGATGCATTGCCTGTGAAATTGATTGGTATGAATGCTGATTTAATGTGTAACTACATCGAGTTCGTTGCCGATCGTTTATTGAATTCTTTAGGTTGTCCAAAAATTTATAATCGTGAAAACCCATTCGATTTTATGGAGACAATTTCTTTAGAAGGAAAAACAAATTTCTTCGAGAAACGTGTTTCCGAATATAAAAAAGCCGGCGTAGGTGTAGATCCTGCCGATCAAGAGTTAAAGTTTAACGAAGAATTTTAAGTCAACCATAAATACACAAAAGCAAAAGACGCAGGAAATTATTTCTTGCGTCTTTTGCTTTTTAGAGGTGGTTTTTATATTAAATCCGGATCTGTTGAATAGTATTCTAATTCGAATTCATTACATATTAATTCATGAATTTGCAGCATAAAAAATGGTGAAGGAATACATTCATTAGCGGCACAATTCAAGTAGTGGCGCATCGCGATGCGCCACTACTTGAATTCACCCGGGTTTTAAGCAAGCTTTCTTAATATGTAATTCTGATGTTCGAGATGAAATTGTCCAATTTGATTAAATTAATGTCAATATCAATCGGCATTATAACAACGTTACATATTAAATTACCAATAGATTGAACATACCAAGATGTAATCGGCATTACACAATAATTTTATTGGATAAAATAATAATTGCAATGGGCAGAACATTCAAAATAATATAGGATTAAAACAAAAAAATCAAGAGTTATAAAATAGTGGCTGTTCGAAGCGATTTATTTTAGCGATAAATTGAATATTAATTAGCACGAAAAATTCTACGGTACTCTGTTTTTAATTCATACTCTACCATTTTAATTCTTGGTAAAAGCACATGATCTTCCATCATGCCATGAATACATAAATCACGTTCTAGATTTTGTAATTGATTCAATAAAATTCGGTAAGGCGTTACGTTGGTAAATGGAGGGTCGTAGGAAAGTATGCTTTTGCAAATATGTTTCAAGTTTTTTTCCGAGTCATCATGATGATCCTCTTCAAATTCATGCAGTGAATAGCGCTTACTCTTTTTGAAAAATTGAAAAGCATTCAATCCATTCTTTTGAGCTTCCAGTAAATAATCAACATAAGGAAGTAAATGTTGCTCTTCTTCGCAAATATGTAAACTTAGCTCTACTTTATACGAAGAGTAAAATTCGAGCAATATGTTCAATAATGGATGGTCTTCGTTGTAATCCTGAAGTAACAAATGGATGCTCTGTTCCATCTCAGGTAATTTAGTAAAAAGATACAGTCGGTGTGTGCGACGGATATAATCTACTATAAACTCAATCGGGAATTTTTGAAAAACAGTGGCATCAAATTGTGCAGGCGATTCAAAAGCATGACTTAGCTCAGCTATCAAGTCGTTGAACTTATTGATATCTACTGAAACAGAACCGCTTGCCGGATGGCGATAGCGCTGAAGTATTTGTCCGGTATAATTTGTAGGAAACATGAAAATGATGGGTTAATGCTTGCAAAGATAAGCAACCTGAGGGCGGATGCAAGGGGATTTTATCAACGATTTGGGGAGCTTTTTCACAATTTGTTTCGTAAAAGCTGTGCGGCAGGCGATTTTAATTGCATATAGCGGAATATTGCTGTATACCAAAGAATAAATTCGTTGGCTGATTTTTAACGAAAATTGCAATTTAAACTAGCGAATAAATTCGCAGGCTGAATTTTATAATGATTCGTTTCGTTTAGATTTTCACTAACGCTTCGCCTATACGAAGTAGGGTATTTTTGATTTCTTCTTCACTGGTGTCTTTGCCTAAGCTGATTCTTATACTGCTGAAAATTTCATCTTCGCTTAAATGCATAGCTTTTAAAACATGACTAGGCTCCTTTAAAGCCGATGTGCAAGCCGATCCCGTGCTCATGGCAATGTTGGGCAGGGCTTTCAATAAGCGATCGATTTTCTTGCCCGGAAAACAAATATTGCTGGTGTTAGGAAGTCGTGATTTTATACTGCCATTGATAAAGCCTTTGTGATCTTCTAAGGTGAGTTGCTGTTCCAAAAATGTTCTTAATCGGGAGGTGTGAACGCCGTAATCCCATAAATTTTCTTGTGCTAATTTGCATGCTTCTCCTAATCCCACAATACCCGGAACATTTAAAGTGCCCGATCGTAATCCGCGTTCATGTCCGCCGCCGGTGATTTCAGCGAGGAGTGTTACTCTCGGATTTTTCCTTCTTACATACAAAGCCCCAACTCCTTTGGGTCCGTAAATTTTATGCGCCGAAATGCTGCATAAATCAATTCCCAACTCCTGCACATCGACTCTCATTTTACCAATGGCTTGGGTGGTGTCACTGAGAAATAAAATATTTTTTTCTTTGCAAATTTTTCCAATACTTTCCCCATCTTGTATCACTCCGGTTTCATTGTTGGCGAGCATAATTATTGCCATGATGGTGTCGGAACGAATGGATTTTTGAAAGATTTCGAGATCAATAATGCCTTCTCGATCTACGCCCAATTCCGTGATTTCATACCCGAATTTCTTTAAATCATCAACAGTATCCAATACGGCTTTGTGTTCTGTTGCGCCAATAATGATATGCTTTCCACTTCCTTCGTATGCGCTTACAACTCCACGAATGGCTAAGTTGACGGCCTCTGTTGCTCCTGATGTGAAAATGATTTCCGAAGGCTCGGCGCCAATCATTTGAGCAACTTGTTCTCTTGCTTTTTCCACGACTGCCGAAGCGGTCCATCCCCAAGCATGGGTGGCACTGCTAGCATTCCCGAATTTATCTGAAAAATAAGGAAGCATGGTTTCGAGTACACGCTCATCAACCGGTGTGGTGCTATTGTAATCCAAGTAAATTGATTCCATCTCCCGCAAAATTGCTAAACCTTATCGAATAAATCATCATCGTGAATAGCTTTGTTGAATTGTTCTTTTTTTCGATGATTCTTTTTGTATTTATGAATTATCTTTGCCGCCATGTCAACAAATACGGTTAAAAAGCTAAGCGGCGAAGATTTATTCAAGAATATCATCAGCCATTCCAAAGAGTACGGATTTATTTTTCAATCCAGCGAAATTTATGATGGCTTGAGTGCTGTTTACGATTACGGGCAGATGGGTGTTGAGCTGAAGAAAAATCTGCGCGAGTATTGGTGGAAAGCAATGGTGCAGTTGAATGAGAATATTGTGGGCTTGGATGCAGCCATTTTTATGCATCCCACCACCTGGAAAGCTTCTGGTCACGTGGATGCTTTTAGCGATCCTTTAATCGACAATAAAGATTCGAAAAAAAGATATCGTGCCGATGTATTGATTGAAGAACATGTAGCAAAAATTGATGCGAAGATTACGAAGGAAGTAGAAAAAGCGAAAAGTCGTTTTGAGAATTTTGATGAGACGATGTTTCGCGCTACAAATCCTCGTGTGGTAGAAAATCAAAAGAACATGGATGAAATCAATGCGCGATTTAAAGCAGCATTGGAAGAAGATAATTTAAATGAAGTAAAACAAATTATTATTGATTTGGAAATTACTTGTCCTGTTAGTGGTACACGCAACTGGACCGACGTACGTCAATTTAATTTGATGTTTAACACGCAGCTAGGGTCGGTGAGTGAAGAGGCGAGTACAATTTATTTGCGTCCGGAAACAGCACAAGGAATTTTTGTGAATTTCTTGAATGTGCAGAAAACAGGTCGTATGAAAATTCCTTTTGGTATTGCACAAACAGGAAAAGCATTTCGTAATGAAATTGTGGCGCGTCAATTTATTTTTCGTATGCGTGAGTTTGAACAAATGGAGATGCAATTTTTTGTGAAACCGGGTACCGATCTTGAATGGTATGAAGCTTGGAAAAAAACGCGTATGGCTTGGCACAATAGTCTTGGATTTCCCGAGAGCAAATACCGTTTTCATGATCACATCAAATTAGCACATTATGCGAATGCGGCTTGTGATATCGAATTTGAATTTCCATTCGGATTTAAAGAGTTGGAAGGTATTCATTCGCGCACCGATTTCGATTTAAGAAATCATGAGAAATACAGTGGAAAGAAATTGCAGTACTTCGATCCGGAGGACAATGAAAATTACATTCCTTATGTGGTGGAAACTTCAATTGGACTCGATCGTTTATTCTTAGCAATACTTTCACAAGCTTATGTGGAGGAGTTACTGGAAGATGGAAGTTCGAGAGTAGTATTGAGAATTCCACCATTTTTAGCTCCCTACAAAATAGCGGTATTGCCCTTGGTGAAAAAAGATGGTCTGCCCGAAAAAGCTAGAGCCATCATGGATCAATTGAAGCTCGATCATTTATGTATTTACGAGGAGAAAGATTCCATCGGAAAACGTTATAGAAGAATGGATGCGATTGGTACGCCGCTTTGTGTTACCATCGACCATCAAACCTTGGAAGATAACATGGTGACTGTACGTGATCGCGATACCATGCAGCAGGAGCGTGTGAGCATTGAAAGCTTGCAAAAATTGTTGGACGATAAAGTAAGTATTCGTACACAGTTGCAGAAATTGATGTAAGGGACTAAAATGGGATTATGAAGTTGGAATTATATGCATGTAGTTTTTATGTATCGGGTTAACTCATTTCATCACCTTTTTAGCCACCTGCTCTTTGTCGGTTATTAGTTGAACGAAATATATTCCGGATGAAAATGCGCTCATATTAATTTCTCCGGTATAATAACCACCCGGTATTATTTCAATATTTTTTTCAGATACTATTCTACCACTCAAATCTATTAAACGAATAATTCCTGTTTTACCTTTTAATTGAGATGCGTTTACATGAATAAGATTCCATGCGGAGTTGTACCAAACCTGAAAAAAAACTTCGCTTCTAGGTGGAGTGTTTTCTATTCCAACAGTTAAAGTATCACATGGCCCTCCAGCCACCACACCCATATCGTAGTTCGGATTGTTGGGAAGTCCAGAATATGTTCTTTTCCCGCCGAGATAAAAAATCCAAGGTTGGAAATCACATCCAATAGCTCCACTGTCTGGATAATTAATTACACTTAGGTACGTATTATAAATATTGTATAATGTATCAGAATAGGGGTAAGGAAATGTAAAGCCGTCATAATAGGCTCCAGTTAGATACAATTTGTCATCGGCTCCTCGTTTTATATCGCTAAGATAATATTGTGGGCTGGGAATTGACCAAATATTTGTCAAGGTGTAATTCGTATCTAAAAGGTCTACTACATATAAATTAGAAGCAACCGGATGACTTGTAATATAAAGATATCTTCCGCTTGCAGAAAACTCACAAGCCCAATAGGCAGGCAATGGCGAACTGGGTCGCATGGTATCAATGGTAATGGGATTGGTGATAAGGCCAGTGCAACGATCGTAATCAAATACCTGGATGAGCCCGCTGTAATTTACAAATGCCATTTTGGTTCCTTGTTTGTTCCAGCGGAATTCAACAAAGCCACCAGATGATATGAGGCCAATATTTTGAAGTGTATCTAAAATTATTCCCAAAGGTGTAATCAAATAGGTGTAAAATGGGCTGTTGGAAATAGAAGGATCTCCAACTCTAGAGTATAGCCACCAGTCACGACCATTGGCATGTTTAATAGCTGTAATACAATCTGCCATTCGTATAGTACTTAACAATACTTGATTCTTTAAAATAACTTTTCCTAAACCATTGTTAAAACTCATATCGATAACTGAGTAATAAATTCCATAAATGTCGGTGACGTCTTGCGTAAAAAGATAATATTTTTGATTGTCACTTGGAAAAGGTACAATTACCATTTCTTGATACCAGGAAATTCCAATGATAGAATCCCCGTTGTCCATTAATTGATGATTTTTATTCAATATATTACCTCTTGTATTCGAACCATTATTACTAGTATCCCCAGTATGTGCATAAAATAAAAGTTGACCAAGTGTATCACATATTGATACTGCCGTACCACGGCTACGCATAGCCGAAAAGTAAGGTTGAGGATTAGTAGGAACAGTAAAATCTATTCCCGCCGAGTCACCAAAACACCAAATGGAGTTGCGGTTTTGTGCGAATACAAAATTGCTATACCCAAGTAAAAAAAAGAAAATAATATAAACAAGTTTATTTTTCATGGCTGAATTATTTTACAATGATTAACTTACTTACATCAAGTATATTTCCATCTTTATCTTTTCCAACCAAAACAACAAAAGAAGTGGAAATGCTCTCTGGCAAGCAATAATACACTTTGTTTTCTTTGCCTTGAACATGAATTTTTCCGAGTTCCATTCCTTGCGTATTTAAAATAGAATATAGATGATAGGTATCATTGGGTACAGTAATCCAAAAACATTGCTGAGCAGGGTTCGGTTCAATTTTCGTTCTTCCTATAAATTTCGCTTTGTCGGTTTTACCAATTCTTAAACTACTTGTGTTAGTGGGATAACGCTCGGTAAATGTTAAGGCACTCGCACTAAAAGTAGACCTTCCCACTCGATTTGAAAATGAATGAACAAGCTGTGAAAGGTGTAGTGAATCTTCCAACAGCAAAGAATCTTTATTGTTGATTTTACAAATTATTTCAAAAATATATTTGTCGTTTTCCTGTATTAAGTTGGTGTCAACCACTACTGAAAGTAAAAATTGGGCGGAGTCGTTGCTTTGTCTTCTCAAATAATTTTCTACATCATTCAAATACGCTGATGAGGAAGTGATGTATACATAATACAAATTAGCAAGCTGCGTATATGATAAAGGGTTCATCGACATAAAAACCGAATCGTTTCGCATTAACCGAAACAAGCGTTCAGCAACCATATATTGCTGGTCGGCATCTGTATTTTGAGAGTCTACCACCAACGATGCTAAAAACCGATCCATTTCGTATTCTGTATTCTCGGCAATAAAACATGAGTTAGCATTGTGTGGATTATTGGGGTCGGAAGTTACAACGAAAGGGTCAAATGGCCAGGGAGAATAGTTATTACCGGCAGCAAAGGTTGCACCCCAATGAAACCAAACGTCAGAGAATGGTACATATATAAACTTCTTCATTGGAGTTGAATTTAGGAATATAAAAGTAGTGAATTTTTCGAAATATTTAAAGGCTTTAAAATTAATCACTCCAATTGCAATTTGTTAGTTGGTATCTGCGAACATTATTTAACGAAAAAGAAGCATGGAAAATTTTCATCTTCATTTCATCACCTTATTTGCCACCTGCTCCTTATCAGTTATTAATTGCACAAAATAAATTCCGGATGAAAATGCATGCATGTAAATTTCGCTAGTGTAATAACCTCCATGAATATTATCTATCTTTTTTTCAAATAGCTTTCTTCCATTCAAATCCAATAAACGAATAATACCATTCTTGCCTTTTAATTGTGATGCGTTTACATGAATAAGATTCCATGCAGGATTGTACCATGATTGCATAATAGCTCCCCTCTCCTCTGGAGAGGGGCCGGGGGAGAGGCCTACGCTCAATGTATCGCACGGACTACCTGCTACTACACCCATATCGTAATTGGGATTGTTAGGCAAGCCCCAATAGGTGCGTTTGCCACCAAGGTAAAAGCTATAGGGTAAATAATTACAACTCCCTGCAACGCTATCAGGAAAATGAATAACACCTAGGTTCATGTTATATTGATTATACACCGTGTCAGCATAAGGATAAGGAAAAGTAAAACCATCAAAGTAAGTACCGGTTACATAAATTTTATCATCGGGTCCTCTTTTTAAGTCTCCCAAATAATATTGAGGACTGTTAATTGTCCATATATTGGATAAAGTTAAATTAGTATCCAGTAAATCAACAACGAATAAATTTGATGAATCTGGATTAGAAGATATGTATAAAAATCTACCATTTGCAGAAAATTCACATGCGACATAATTGGGCAATGGAGTATTCGGCCGCATAGTATCAATGGTAATAGGATTAGATATAAGCCCGGTACAACGATCGTAATCAAATACCTGGATGAGGCCGCTGTAATTTACATACGCCAATTTAGTTCCTTGTTTGTTCCAGCGGAATTCAATAAATCCGCCTCCAGTGAGTGGTCCAATGTTTTGAACCGTATCTAATAAAATTCCCGAAGGAGATATTAGATATGTATAAAAGGGATTACTTGTTAAGAATCCATCTCCTGATCTGGAATACATCCACCAATCACGTCCATTCCCATGCTTTATAGAAGTAATACAATCCGCCATACGAACCGCATTTAATAATACTTGATTCTTTGTGATAATTTTTCCTAAACCATTATTCAAGCTTATGTCAATAATTGAATAATAAATTCCATAGTTAACCGAAACATCTTGTGTAAAAAGATAGTATTTACTTGCATCATCAGGAAAGGGAACAATAACCATTTCCTGATACCAAGAAACACCAATTATAGAATCTCCATTATCCATCATTTGATGAAGTTTGTTTTTTACATTCCCTTGGAAATTAACCGCATTGCTTGTATCACCAGTATGCGCATAAAATAAAAGTTGTCCGAGTGTATCACTTATTGACACTGATGTACCACGGCTACGCATTGCAGAAAAGTATGGTTGTGGATTGGAAGGTACAGTAAAATCAATACCAGCCGAATCTCCAAAGCACCAGATGGCATTTCGGGATTGGGCTTGGCTTGTATTGCAATGCAAGAGAAGGAATAGTATTGAAATAAAAAGAATTGAATTTTTCATGAGATATTATTTAATAATAAATACTTTACTTACATCCAATATATTTCCGTTTTGATCTTTTCCAACTAGGATTAAAAAAGGATCGCTTATACTTTGAGGGAAACAGTAGTGTAATTTATTTTCAGCCTCATTTACATTTATCTTATCTATTTCCTTGCCCTGTGAATTTATAATTAAATATTCTTTATAGGAATCCTTGGGAATGGTCATCCAAATGCATTGCTCGGTAGGATTGGGCTCTATTTTAGTTTTAGATACTGATTGTTTTTGTTCTGAATTAAATATTCGCAAACTACTAGCCTCGGTTGGCTTGCGCTCAGTAAAAGTTATGGCACTCGCATTAAAAGTAGACCTTCCAACACGGTATGAATAGGAATGTACAAGCTGCGCTAAGTGTATGGAATCGGCTAACAGCAAGGTGTCTTTATTATTGACTTTGCATATAATTTCAAAAATATACTTATCGTTTTCCTGAATCAAATTGGTATCTACAACAGCAGCTAATAAGTACTCTGCAGAATCGTTGCTTTGTCTTCTTAAATAATTTTCTACATCATTTAAGTATTCCGACGATGAATTGATAAATGCATTATACAAATCAGAAAGCTGGAAATAGGATAGTGGATTCATAGCCATAAAAGCTGAATCATTACGCATTAACCGAAACAATCGCTCAGCCACCATATATTGCTGGTCGGCATCTGTATTTTGAGAGTCTACCACCAGCGATGCTAAAAACCGATCCATTTCGTATTCAGTATTCTCTGCTAGATTACACTGATTAACATTATGTGGATTGCCATCATCAGCTGATATTACGAAAGGATTAAATGGGGATGGTGAAAAGTTGTTAGTACTCATGGGACTACCCCAATGATACCACACATCAGGTGAAGGGAAATTTCCATCAACTTTTTTATTGGTTGACATCCCTAAAGGTGGAATCCAAACATTATCTTGTGAAAGATTGGCTTTTCCTTGGTTGCCTACGCTTGCACCTGCATAATACACCCCGGCATCATACGAGTTCATGGTATTGTTTTCAAAAGTAGATGGGTTACAAGGTCCGTTCAATTTAAAGGAATAACCTAAATTCAACAGGCTGTTACAACGAAAAGTATTGCGGATGCCATAATCTGTAGATATTCCACGCAATAAATCATTCCTGTAAGCAAAATAATTATTACTTATTACATCATTGTCTAGAACATTGAGGTTATCACAACCTTCAGTTAAAATTCCTGTATGAATTTCGCCGGGATTCGTAAAAGGTGGCATATTAAAATAAATAAGATTGCTTGATACTTCCACACCATTTGTTTGATTCAAATGTATGCCTATTCGTAAATTATCGATTACATTGTTTTTTATTCTTATTCCCTTATTTCCAAATTGCTGTCGGTTTTGTAGTGTAATAGCGGTATGTCGGAAATTAGAATTTCCGGCAGCTGGTTCGGGATCAGTAAAGCTGTTGCCGACAATGGATAAAGTTGAACCCGGATAAATATTGAATCCATAGATGCCGGTTTGTACCTGATGAAATTCATTGGCTTCAATTTTAATATTGCCTTCATAAATATCTAGTATTCGAATATCGAAATCGTTTTTTCCAATATTAGCACCACCAAAATAATTGTTGAAAATACCGTAGTTGCCTCCTCCTTCAATAAGAATAGAATTGTTTACATCATTGAAATAATTTCTAAAATTTTGACTCGAGTTATCTCCTATAGTTACGTTAACACCATTAAGTGGATCACCATAGGTACTTAAAATGCCAACGCCACGAAACCTGACGTGACCAGGTGCCGCTTGAAATATTTCACTGAAAGAATTACCTTGTATGTTTGCACTGGAATTAAACAAGTTTATTCCGATAGCACAATTTTTAAATTCATTTCCATTTAGTTCTTTACCAATTTCAAGCCCTTCAATCCAGTTGGCATTTATTCCAACAAGCGAATTTAAATATCCTTTATCAGAAAAACCTTGTGGCCAATTTGTGGAGGAATTAAATGTGTTACCATAAAATCTGCCAATGTCGTAATTCAAATTATTAGTCGAATAGGCATTTAATTTTAATCTGATCTTTGATGGGTAATCATGTAAATTTACGTGAGTTAAGTTGTTAAAGAAATCGGTTTCTGCAATAACAAACTCTGCTTTGTCGCTTAAGTCAATAGCTGTTTCAGCATTGCTAATGTAGGTTCTTGTACCCTGAAAAGGGATAGCTACTACCATTTGATTTTCACCTGTGCTTTTTATCCCTTGCCATGTGTACACATTATTGTCACAAGTAATTAATGAACAACCCATCAATATTAATTCACTGGTGCCATATAAATTTAGCTCTGCTTCTTCGCCAATATGCAGGGTGCATCCTTTCCATGTTGTTTTTAGATCAATATTTAATTTTCTATTGATGTAAATATCATTGATACCGCCAGCCATACAGTTTATTTCAACTGAATTGGTAGTAGGGCTATATACTACGCCAATGGGTGTACCAGATCCATTAGGCCACAACAAATCCAATACATCGTTCAAATTCACTTTGTCATTGGTTACCGGCGTTGGTATTAAGCCTGTCAAATTCAAATCTGTAGAGAGTGGGGGCGTAGGTTGACAACAATCAACACCCCAAACCTGCACTGTTGCCGTACCTGAGCATGTGCTGGGTGAAGATACTGTAACAGTAAATGCTTGGTCTTGATTGATGTGATTATATAAATATACATTGCCTGTATGAACAGTAACTCCCGTTTCATCTTTCCAATCGTAGTTATATAGCGTACCTACTATTTCATTAGCAAGCTCGACTTCAAGTCTAACATTTTTTGGTGCGGTGGTATTACATACCATTAAATCACTTTTTGCAAAAAACGGCTCCGGATTTTCGCTAATAACAGGTAAATCATTTGAAACCCTCCAACACGTTCCATTGGTTACGTACTGTCTAAAAATTGTTGTGTGAGCAGGAGTAGCAAGGGCATGTAATACATTCACATTATAATTCTCTAATGGACTGGTTGGAGTCCAATGATAGTGCCAAGGGTCGAGGGGATTTACCCCTGCAGAAGAAGTCAAATGTATTTGATCTCCCGGACAAAATGAAGCTACATCGCTTGTAATAGTAAAATTGCCTAAACATCTATTCACCAAAAAATCGTTAGTCCAAACAATATCACCATTTGTATTGTGTAATGCAATATTTTGATTTGTGTTTGCTTCAAATTCCGGAATTTCAAGAAAGAAAGGGTTGTCATTATTACTTACGGGTTCGTTATCAATACTCCAATAATACCCATCGCTCCATTCTAGATTTGATGCTCTTACATTTAACATCTCTTGGCAACAAAATTCATTTTTATTTAGATCTACATGTGCAATGGGGAAGGTAGGATTAATAGAAATTCTGGTAAAGCTATAAGGAGGTAGCGTAATAATTGGGGAAGTTAAAAGTGTGTTGGGAGTTAATGTTATTTCGTTATCAGTATTATTATTCGTACTTACTGCACTACCTAATGCATATTCCCATATTCCAGCACTCATGGATTGCCATTTGAAAGTGTAATTGGTGGATGTAGTAGAAAACGGAGTATTATTACTATTTAAAATAGAGGTTAAATCAACTTGCTTATCAAGTTCATTGTAATTCACTAAAATAAATTCTCCTCTATCTACATCTTTGTAAAAATACCAACCACTCAATTCAAAAATATCAGAGCTTACGAATGCATCCAATACCGGTGCACTGGAGAAGTCTATATTCTTAACTGAAACAGCTCCATCTGCAGCTGTTGTTATTAGTGCAATTGCATTTCCTAGTGCAGTTAACTCCCATTCACGTGTTACTGGGATAGGTAAAGGATAGCAAAATCCGTAGCCTAAAAAACCACCACTATTTTGACCAAAGTTTAGTCCTGAATTATTTGAATAGATACCTGAAAAGATACCATCACCCGATAGAGTATGCGGCATTATCTTAGTGACGTTGCTTCCTTCTAAATAGGTTAAAAGCATAGAACTTGTAAACATAGCATTAAACCATGTTCCGTGAATTGCGTGCTTTTTATCAAACAAATTAAATTCTGTTATCCAAGTTTCCTTTCCTGTATTTGAAATTTGAGAAATTTCATCTTCAACCATTTCTCTGGCACTTTGAATTACATTTGCAAATGCTCTTTTGATATCGGCAGAAGACAATGAAGCAGGGCAAGAAATATTATTATTGATCCCTGTAAATTTAGCAGCAATGTAATGATGAAGTGTGATAGCATTGATATCCGAATTTCCGTTCAGGTTTTCTAATAATCTTCCCAACCATAATCGTCGTCTTCCGGGCTCAGCGCCCGAGTCATTTTCAGAACCTAGTGCCGCAATTTTAGTATTTATAAAAGGGGGTATGCTTTTAATTCGACTTGACCAATCAATTGCCTTTTCCGCATAATGATCCACATTGGGAAACACCAATCGGTTATCTGAATCGCCTAAATAAAATTCATTTCCTAATTCAACAAATTCTGAAGTTACCCCTTTCGTTTTCCCTGCATATAATGTAGACAATTGATAACTAAAATCGGAAGTCAATACATTCATTTGCCACATTGGTTTGGCATTGGAATGCGATAAACATTCTAGGAAAGTTTCCAGTTTATCGTCAAATACTATCGTCCCGGAATTATTGGGTAATTCAGGGTTAAATTTTTCTGGAAGCAATATGCCGTTTTGCAAATCATGTTGACTTAAAAACCATCCTTTTCTCCAATCCCAATAATTCCCCAAGGTACCACCAGGATATCGTAGTACTCTTGCATTCAAATCCTGTAACCTTGTTAAAGGAGCTTGGTTTTCCAGAATATCGTTCCAGCTTTGGTCGGGTTGGATCGTATTTGCACCATTAAAACCGAAAATATCGAGCGGCAAAGGATGATCGATGATGCCAAAAGTAGGGGCAATCTGAGCTTTTAATAATAAACTAGAAAAAATATAAACCACAGTAAAAACAAAGCTTCGGTTGATTTTGAACCTCGAATTTTTGGAAGAGTACATGGTAGTTTGGGATTAGATTTTAGTCAAATGTAATAGAATAAATGTAAAATACAAGTGTTCTATGTTTTTATACTAGCTATGTTTAAGGTTTGTAAATCTAATTCCTTACTTTTATCATCCTGTATCCAACTCCTATGAAAAAATTTATACTCATTATACTCCTTGCTGTTTTTTCAACGGCTCTGTATGCCCAACTGGTATCTTCCTCGACCATCCGTTATTTCCCGCTGAAAATAGTCTACGATTTAGATCCGGCAGCCGATCATTGGACACCCATTTTAAAAAATCAGAAATTGCCGAAACCACATCCGGGCACCGACGCGAAAACAATTCGTGAGATCAAGAAAAGTTTGGATGCAAAATTTCGTTCTTTAAGAATTGCATCTTCCGGAAATAAAACGAGTACCGCAAATGCTCCGGTACTTTTGAATAATTTTATCGCCAATGGATTTAATTTGTATGTGCCGAATGACAATGATGTTGCTATTTCAAATGCCGGTTTTGTATCGAGTGTAAACAATACCATGATTTACGGAAAAAACACAGTAACAAATCAAATTTATAATTCGATTACATTGCATTCTTTAGTTGCTTCTTTGGGATTAACACAAGAAGAATTTGATCCCAAAGTGGTGTATGATCCCGCTGCTGATCGTTTTATTTTGGCCATGTTGAATGGATTTAATGATACTACAAGTGCAATAATTCTCGGATTTTCACAAACGAATGTAGCTTGGGGACTGTGGAATTTTTATATCTTGCCTGGAGATGCATTGGGTAATAATTTGTGGAGCGATTTTCCAATGATTTCGGTGAGTAATGAAGAGTTATTTATTAGTGTAAATTTATTGTACAATGATTCTACATGGCAAGCGGGATTTAGTCAGTCTATCATCTGGCAAGTAAAAAAAGACTTGGGTTATAATGGTCAAACTTTACAAACACAGTTGCACAGCAATATTAATTATAACGGATCGGTCATTCGAAATTTATGTCCGGTGAAAGGAGATATTGCAACGTATGGACCGGGAACATGGTTTGTATCGAACAGGAATTTCAGTGCCGGAAATGATACTATTTTTTTATTGCACGTAACAGATACCATCGGTTCAACAACGCAGCAAGTAACGGTGCAGGCCTTAACAAGTCCGTTGCAATATCGTATGCCGCTTGATGCCGATCAGTTGGGTTCTACCGAAAAATTAATTGTGAATGATGCACGGATCATGGGTGCTTTTTTGCATGATGATAACATTCAATTTGTAGCCACGACCTTGGACACTCTCAGTGGATATGACGGAATTTATCATGGAAAAATTTCGCAAGTTTCAAGTGCGCCGGTTATAACCGCCAATATTTATACCGTGCCCAACACCGACATCGCTTATGCGAACATTGCTTATGCAGGAACATCTCTTGGTGATGAGCGATCTCTATTTAGTTTTTTGTACGCATCATCTACACTTTATCCGGGTACAGCGGCTGCAGTTTGGGATGGATTGACCTATTCTCCACATGTTGTTTTAAGGCCGGGAAGTGCTGCATGCAACATGTTAATTGGCGATGAACGCTGGGGAGATTATACAGGTTGTCAGACGAGATACAATCAGCCTGGCAATGTTTGGATCAACGGTTCCTATACCATCTTCAATGGTGTTACACGAACATGGATTGGAGAATATACAGTGAATACGGCAACCGGAATGAACGATGCTGTAAATAAAAATGAAGCGCTTGTGTTTCCGAATCCCACACTTGATTTAACGACAGTACAATTTAATAGTCCGGAATCTGGTCGTATAACAGTGCGCATCTACGACAATTCCGGGAAAATGGTACATCAGTTATTTCATGGATCGGTGATGGCAGGCGAGAATGAAATCTCTTTTAAAACCGAAGCTTTGGCTGGCGGAATGTATCACGTGGTTGTTGCAAACAAGGATGGAAAGGAAATTGTAAGAGAGAAATTGTTGAAACAATAATTGCTTATGGCAGAATAAATGATACGAATAGCCTTTTTAATTTTTTTCTTGATTACTGTTTTCAATGCTGATGGATTTGGACAAATAGATTCTGTCAAAAATAACATCACCATAAATATTGCTTCCGGAATTATTTTTCAAGAAGCAGGCTTCTATTATAACCTCAAGCATAGCGAGTACTCAAGCATTGAATTTTCGTATGCGCATCGATTTCATGATTTAACCATCATTAAAAATGGCGGAGAAGGAGCTGATAATAAAATTTGGAAACAAACCGGCGACATTCTAAGACTTGGTTATAAAGCGTATCACAAATCGAGAAAGAAATTCAGTAATTACAATCCCTACTTATATTACCGACTCAGTTATTGGAATTTGCATACACCCAAGTATACCACTCGCTATGGCTCCAACGGTATGAATTCTACAAAAAGAGAAATTATTTCTGTCGATAAAAATGTAGTGAATTTGGCGCTTGGTTTTGGAAAGTCAGAGCAGATTTCCGATCATTTTTATACCGACTTTTTTTTAATCTTTGGACTATCGGCCGGACAGAAAAAAGTTCATAAATATAGTTATGGCTATTCTGGAAGTGGCAGTGAATTTCAATATCCGTCAAATACATTTGAGCGGAAAACTACCATCTTCCCAAGCATTGAATTGGGAATAAATATCGGGTATTATTGGTGATGTGAAATTCTAATTGTGACGCATTGCGATGCGCCCCGAAAAAATAAATATACAAATTCAAATTGTGGCGTATTGCGTTGCGCCCCTTAAAAATAAAAATACAAATTCAAATTGCGACGTATTGCGTTGCGCCCCGAAAAAATAAACATGTAAATTCAAATTGCGACGCATTGCGTTGCACCCCGAAAAAATAGACATACAAATTCAAATTGTGACGCATTGCGATGCGCCCCCGAAAAAATAAATATACAAATTCAAATTGCGACGCATCGCGATGCGCCCCGAAAAAATAAATATACAAATTCTAATTGTGACGCATCGCGATGCGACCCGAAAAAATAAACATAGGAATTCAAATTGCGACGCATCGCGATGCGCCCCGAAAAAATAAATATACAAATTCAAATTGCGACGCATCGCGATGCGCCCCGAAAAAATAAACATACAAATTCAAATTGTGGCGTATTGCGTTGCGCCGCGAAGAAATAAATATACAAATTCAAATTGCGACGTATCGCGATGCGCCCCGAAGAAATAAATATACAAATTCGAATTGTGGCGTATTGCGTTGCGCCCCGAAAAAATAAACATACAAATTCAAATTGCGACATATTGCGTTGCGCCCCGAAAAAATAAACATGCAAATTCAAATTGCGACGCATTGCGTTGCACCCCGAAAAAATAAACATACAAATTCAAATTGTGACGCATTGCGATGCGCCCCCGAAAAAATAAATATACAAATTCAAATTGTGACGCATTGCGATGCGGCCCGAAAAAATAAATATACAAATTCAAATTGCGACGCATCGCGATGCGCCCCGAAAAAATAAATATACAAATTCAAATTATGACGCATCGCGTTGCGCCCCCGAAAAAATAAATATACAAATTCAAATTGCGACGCATCGCGATGCGCCCCGAAAAAATAAATATAGGAATTCAAATTGTGGCGTATTGCGTTGTGTCCCGAAAAAATAAACATACAAATTCTAATTGTGACGCATTGCGATGCGCCCCGAAAAAATAAATATACAAATTCAAATTGCGACGCATCGCGATGCGCCCCGAAAAAATAAACATGCAAATTCAAATTGCGACGCATTGCGTTGCACCCCCGAAAAAATAAATATACAAATTCAAATTGTGACGCATTGCGATGCGCCCCCGAAAAAATAAATATACAAATTCAAATTGCG
>Ga0335396_10001105_pt1 | contig 35718 bp, 38 predicted proteins | sample FRY02_FD_205743 | JGI IMG/M metagenome (GOLD analysis project Ga0335396, IMG submission 205743) | Freshwater microbial communities from Lake Fryxell liftoff mats and glacier meltwater in Antarctica - FRY-02 (spades assembly) (version 2) | ecosystem: Environmental > Aquatic > Freshwater > Ice >... | reverse complement strand
CTTTGCACGCCTCCGCATCCGTGAGGTCGAGCGCGAAATGCCGGAACGGCCGAGTCGAGTTGACCTCAGGCCGACGCCTCGACACAGCGATCACTTCGGCGCCCTCGGCGAGGAACCGTTCCACTGCCGCAGTACCGACGAGGCCGCTCGCACCGGCGACGAGCACAGTTTTACCGGCATGTATCATACTGCCAACCTCACCCGATTGTTCGATCATGAGCGAATCAACGCCTGCAGTGCGGGCTCGGAATGGCCCATCGGAGCAGGACTGTTCATCCTGAAGTTCGGATCGTGCTGCAGGATCTCGCGTCGGGCGATCGTCATCTTGTGCACCACGTCCGGACCATCTGCCCTACCGATCGTGCGCCTGCTGGCGTACACCTGGGCAAGAGGCTCATACTCCTCCTCGTTCTGACAGATGTGTTCGTCAAGAAATGCAACCCCGTAGTCGTGGAGCATCTCCCCGTCTGAAGTGAACTGGTACGGCATTGCGCTCCTCAATGTCAAAAGGCGCCCGGGGCATTGCGGGCGACCCGTCGGAAATGGCAACTCATCTCTTGCGCAGCGCTTGCCGGCCCCTGTCTTCAAGCGTCGCAGGCAACGCATCTCGACGGCATTTGGCGCCGAAACTCAAATAGCAACGTAAGCCTACGAACAACGTGACGCCAATGTCAACTCAAGTGTGCTCTCACATCCGCACGTCGGCCAGTGCTTCATCGAGCACGAAATTAGCGAGTTTCAAAACATGGCACGGATCGACGATCTGGGTCGCGTCGGGCAGCATCGTGTCGAACACCGACCGATACGAACCCGACAGATCCAACGTCGCCCAACGGATCCGAGCCATCCACTCGACGAGCTGCTCGGCGAACCAATTGCAGCTGCTGGCAGCGTCTCGACCAGGCACAACATCGAGCAACTGACCGCGTGCGACGTCGACGAACTGAGTCGACCACAACCTGTGTTTGAACGGTCCGTCCCGACAAAACAACACCTCATCGAGCCCGACCGCTGTCGTTGCGCCGACCCGGTTCGGATTATCGATCAACCTGCAGCCGTGGTGGTTCACGGCGTCCATCGCCCTATGCCCATTGTAGCCAAGATCGGCAGCGACCTCTGACACTGCTCGAGCTCTGACACTACTCGACCGTGGTGGCCGACTTGGAACGTCGCAGTTCGCGTTCAGGCATCGCCATCTCGACTTCGACCAGACAAGGTGGGTTTGCCGTCCGAAGCACGGCAGATTAACGAGTTCGGCATCAAGATCGTCGTGACGCCACACCGCGCCCGCACACGTCGAACATGTGGCTCGTTCAGCGCACGTGGTGATCCCAATTCGCAGCCCAATCTCCGACGCCTTCGATGTTGACGTCGGGCAAGCCGACCAGCAGTTCGCCCATGTGCGTGGAGTCGGTCTCTGATGGGGGCTCCTCGGGACAGTTGACGTTCAACACCAACAGGCTCGCATGGCCCCTCTGTCGCGCCTGGGACCTACCCAAACAACCCGACGTCGCGGCCCAGATCCGAAGCGCCGCTTGCCTATCCCTCTCCCAATCTTGATGCGTTCTGGTGCGATACTCCTTCCGGGCGGTTCGCCAGCGCTGCCACACAGCACCTGCGCCAGCGGGCTCTGCGGGCTCGATCCGTCGGTGCGATTCGGGGGTGATTCCTGCAAACAACGGAGACGGCGGCGAAACCCTCAGCGACCTCCACTCAATCATCTAAGCCGCGTTCGGCTGGTACGACGCTCACCTCCACGACTTCGACATCGACGGCGTCCGCTACGGCATTCCCGACGCGGACGATCGGACACCGGTCAAAGACGAACGCCGAATGAGCATCGACCAAGCAATCGGCAACGGCGACCGTAAGATTCGATACACCTACGACTTGGGCGACAACTGGGACCACGACGTCGCCCTCGAGAAGACAATCTCGGCCGCTGACAGCACGACCGTGCCCGACTGCATTGACGGACGGCGAGCCTGTCCGCCCGAAGATTGCGGCGGCCCGTCGGAATATCAGGAGTTGCTCGACATCCTCGCCGATCCGTCCCACCCCGAGCACAACGAACGACTCAAATGGACCAACGGCACCATCAACCCCGACGCCTTCGACCCGACCGATTTTTCCGAGAACCTCCGCCGCCAATAGAGGCCCGGCCGCATGCGCGCCTCATACCGCCCCACACTCAGTCGCGAAGAGCCGCATCATTGCCATGACGCTCGATGATTTCATCAGCGAACTCCTCGACGATCACGAATCGGTCGCCGTCGACGCGATCAGAAAGATGGCGGATCATCGACCGCGGCTGCGTGCCACGAAGACCGGTCATTGGCTGTTTCCCAGTCGGTACTGGAGTAGAAGTCTCGACTGGCTCAATCCGACACATCGGATGTGTCCGTGATCTCGAATGGTTCGATCTGACTCGCGAATCACGACCGGCGCATTCACTCAGACGCGCAACGGCCGGCGCCCTCGCAATGGAGAACGCCGGCCGCTGCTCGACCTGATGTCAGGGGTGAATCAGGCCGGACCGGAGAACGCGCCTGCCTTCACTTCAGAAGTGTTCGCAAGGAACGTCTCCTTCGGGTTGTAGTCACGGGCCTTGTCTTCGCCGTCGTTGACTTCCTTGCGGCCAACAACCATCCAATGGACTTCGTCCGGGCCGTCAGCAAGACGCAGCGTGCGCTGGCTGGTGTACATGTCGGCGAGGGGCGTCCACTGCGACACGCCGGTAGCGCCGTGCATTTGGATGGCCTGGTCAATGATCTCGCAAACCCGAATCGGAACCATTGCCTTCACGGCCGACACCCAGACACGAGCTTCGGAGTTGCCGAGCTTGTCCATCGCGTTGGCAGCAGTGAGCACCATGCGGCGCATCGACTCGATCTCGATCCGGGCCTTGGCAATCATCTCGGTGTTGCCGCCAAGCTTGGCAAGCGGCTTACCGAAACCATCACGGCTCAAACCACGCGACACCATCATCTCAAGAGCCTTCTCGGCCTGACCAATCGCCCGCATGCAGTGGTGGATACGACCCGGTCCTAAGCGCACCTGGCTGATCTCGAAACCGCGGCCTTCGCCAAGCAGAATGTTCTCGTACGGCACACGAACGTTGTCAAACTTGATGTGCATGTGACCGTGCGGTGCGTCGTCTTTGCCAAACACGTGCATCGGGCCGAGAATCTGCACGCCAGGCGTGTCGATCGGAACGAGGATCTGCGACTGGCGCTGGTGCGCCGGACCATCGGGGCTCGTCTGCACCATCGTGATCATGATCTTGCAGCGCGGATCGCCAGCACCAGAGATGTAGTACTTCTCGCCGTTAATCAACCACTCCTCGCCGTCACGCTCAGCAACACACGCAATGTTCTTCGCGTCAGAAGACGCAACATCAGGCTCAGTCATCGCGTACGCCGAACGAATCTCACCGGCCAAGAGCGGCTTGAGCCACTGCTCCTTCTGTGCTTCGGTGCCGACCCGCTCAAGCACTTCCATGTTGCCCGTGTCGGGCGCAGCGCAGTTCATCGACTCCGAAGCGAGCGGGTTCTTGCCCAACTCGATAGCGATGTATGCGTAATCGAGGTTCGACAGACCTTCGCCAGTCTCGGCGTCGGGGAGGAAGAAGTTCCACAGGCCGTTGGCCTTGGCCTTGTCTTTGACGACCTGCAGCACTTCGAGCTGGCCCGGGGCATAACCCCAGCGGTCTTCACGCGTCGCACCGAGGCGGAAGAACTCCTCCGACATCGGCTGAACCTCCTCCACAATGAAGGCCTTGACCTTCTCGTACAGCGGGCGCACACCTTCAGACATCCGGAGGTCGTACATGTCAACAGTTGATTCAAGAGCAGCCATGGGATGAACTTAGTGATGGGAATCCGAGGTCGCGCTATCGGGTGCACGCATACTGTGATCGCTCAGCATGAGCGACGTTGTGGACTTGCGCCGTCGTTGATTTCACCGTCGTTGATTTCCCCGCAGACCATCCGCTCGAGAAGGCGCGCCCACGCTCGAGTGCCGTAGAGAAACGGAGGCCGACGAATACGGGTGCTCTCGTCAGGCAGCACGACTCATCTGATGTGAGAGCAACGCTCCGCAAACGGCCACGAACGTCCGTGGATCGAATTTCGAATAACCCCAGCGTATGGGACTTTCGAAACACACCAGCGGACATCCGTGGACCCATTGGCGGAGATGGACGGGAATCGAACCCGCCGGACGGGGATCGCCCGTCCCAACCGCTTTGAAGGCGGCGGAGCCCACCAGGTACCCAGACATCTCCGCATTCGACGCTAGCTGTCGCGCGGCGAACTCGGGACACACAGCAGCGCTTTCCGCCCGGAATCGCGCCGAGTTCGCCGCGCGAGCGCGACTCGGTGCGGAGGCTCGTACTCTGCGGCCACCGACTCCCTCCATGTCACTCACCCCAACCGCCACGTCGGCAGGGAGAACACATGGTCACGCTCTGTTGGGCAGTTAAAGGCGGCTCGGGAACCACCGTTGTCACGTCAACGCTCGCACTCGAATCCACACGGCCAGCGCTACTCGTCGACCTCGACGGCGAGATCGACACGGTGCTCGGACTCCCCGAACCCGACCGTCCCGGCGTCATCGACTGGCTGCTCGGCGACGGGCCACCGACGCAACTGGATGATCTGCTGATCGATATCGACGACACCACCTTCCTCCTGCCCTGCCAGCTCAGCGGAACAGCGGGGTCAGCAACGTCGTTGCCGTCGCCAGGCCGATGGGCCGCACTTCTCGCGTGGTTCGCCGAGTGGGAAGCCCGCTCCGGCGGCGAAGTCTGGATCGATGCGGGCACGGGCACGCCTGCGCCGGCATTGGCGAACGGCGTCGAGCAGCGCTGGCTCGTCACCCGAGCCTGCTACCTCTCATTGCGTCGAGCAGCGCGATCCCCCATCCGGCCAACTGGCGTGTTGTTCGTGAGCGGGCACGGTCGGCAACTGCGCCCAAGGGACGTCGAGCGATCCGTTGGGGCACCGATCGTGGCGACGATTGCCGAAGACCCGCGCATTGCCCGGGCCGTCGACTCAGGGCTCCTCGCGAGCCGGCCTCCGCTCATCATCCGCAAGAGTCTCCGAGAGATCGCATGAGCGTGCAGCGTCTCGACGCGACCGCTGCCAGCATGTCGTCGCCAGCGGACCCTGTGGCCGACATCTGTCGGCGAATCAACGACGTTGATGGCGACGTCGGTCAGGCTGCCCATGTCGAAGCGCGACATGTCGCACCACTCGCAACCAGCGACGAGCAACGTCGCCTGGCCGAGGCAGCGATCGCTCGCCTCACGGGCCTCGGTGAACTCGACGAATGGGTCAGCGACGTGACCGTCGACGAAGTATTGGTCAACGCCGACAACCACATCTGGATCGACCGGGGTGGTGAACTGCTGAGAGTCGGCATGCTCACGAGCCAGCCGCTCGGACACATCATTGAACGGATTCTTGCGCCGATCGGCCGACGTCTCGATCTGACCACACCCATCGTCGACGCTCGCCTGCCCGACGGCGCACGGGTGTGCGCTGTCATTGGCCCGGTCGGCGTCGATGGCGCGTGCCTGTCGATCCGTCGCTTTGCACGCTCAGCGCGTCATCTTGCTGCATTCACTGATCCTCTCGGGGTCGAAATCCTTGGCCAAATCGTCGAACGGCGCTGCAACGTCGTTGTCAGCGGCGCCACTTCGTCGGGCAAGACCTCACTGCTCGCTGCCTTGATTGCGACGCTCCCGGATAACGAGCGCATCGTCGTTCTGGAAGACACCGCTGAGCTTCCCATCGGTACACAACATGTGGTGCGACTCGAAGCCCGTCCGCCTGCACCGGATGGACCCCCTGCGATCGACCTGAATGACCTGGTGCGCACCGCGCTTCGACTCCGGCCAGATCGCCTGGTCGTCGGCGAGATCCGTGGGCCCGAAGTGCTGAGCCTCGTGCAGGCAATGAACACCGGCCACGACGGTTCGTTCTCGACGTGCCACGCCAATGGGCCGCTCGACGCGCTCCTCCGGTTGGAATCGCTCGTACTGCAAGCGGCGCCCGCCTGGCCCCTGCCGGCGATTCGACAGCAGCTCGCACGGTCGCTCGATGTCGTCGTCCACATCGGCCGATCGCGCTCCGACGGCAAGCGTCGCTTGGTGTCGATCTGCGAGGTCGGGACGCCGAACCACAACGCCGAACCGCGCCTCGTTCCGATTGCTGAGCTTGGCACTGGCGAACGCCTCGTGCAGGTCGGCGTGCTTCGGAGCCGGCGATGAGCACCGTCTTCAGCGCCTCCGCTCTGACTGCTGTCTTGGCTGGTTTGCTGGCTGGTTTGTTGTGCCCTGCGATCTTCGCCTCGGCAGCGATGCGAGCAGGCATTCCACCACGCCGTTGGCCACTGCCAGTCACCCGCACGAACCGGTTCGGTGTGCCAGCATCAACTCTCCGGGCGCGCTGGGGTCAGAGACGAGTCGCAGGCGCCACCATCTCGCCTGGCGCGGTTGCGGAGTGGTGCGATGCGCTCGCCCGTTCACTCCGCGCCGGCACCGCCTTGCGCTCCGCTCTGATCAGCATCGAACCCACCGACCCGGCGCTCGCTGATCGATCCCAGGACGTTCGACAGGCACTCGGGCGAGGCGCAACGGTCTCGACCGCGGTGATCGGTCTGCTGGCCGATGCCACATCGCGACCCCGACGACAGTCACCCCACCTTGCGCTAGCCGCTGCGGTGCTGGCCACCTCGGGCAGCATCGGCGGGCCGACCGCCGCATCGCTCGATCGACTTGCCGGAGCATTGCGACTCCGCGTCGCCGACGGGCAAGAGCGTTCGGCGCACAGCGCCCAAGCGCGGCTCAGTGCACACGTTCTGACCGTCGTCCCGCTGGCCTTACTCGCCCTGTTGGCGGTGACTGACTCCAATGTTCGAGCCGTGCTCAGCCAACGCACCGGCTTCGCCCTCGTGTCGATCGGCCTCGCTCTCAACCTTTTCGGCTGGTGGTGGATGCGTTGCATCGTCACAGCACGCGCATGACATGTTCATTCTCGTTCCAGCCATGGTGACCCTCCTGTGTGTACTGGTCGCCGCCGACGGCGCCAAGCAGCTCGCCAATCCGAGGCGCGGTCCAGCCGCAACCGTGCAGGCGGTTCAGTCCTCCCCCTCATCGCCTCGGTCTGGGCGCACACAACGACACCGTCTCGGCTGGGTGTGTCTGGGGCTCGTCGGGGTCATGGCCGTCGGTGCCCTCTCGGCCGCGATCCTGACAGTCGTTGGCTTCGCAGCAGTGCGGACGCGGATACTGCTCGCCGTTCGATCAGCCACTGCGGCCCGGATTGCCGCGCTCCCAGATGCCATCGACACTTTCGTTCTCCTCGTGCACGCCGGCCTCACCCCGCGGCTTGCCATCGAACGACTCGTCGACGCAGCGCCGCCAATCACCCGACCGGCATTCGCCGAGGTCGTCAATCGCACGCGGCGAGGCGAGACATTCCCCGACGCACTGGCCGCGCTGAACACTCACTTCGGAACCAGTGCCATTGCGCTCGTTGACCTCGTTGCCGCCTCGAGCCGTTACGGGCTCCCGATGGCCGATGTCCTCACCCAACTCTCGGTGGAAACACGCGCAACGCGTCGACGCCTCGACGAAGCAGCCGCTCGCGCCCTGCCGGTCAAGCTGTCGTTTCCGCTGGTCGTCTGCACCCTGCCCTCGTTCATCTTGCTCGCCATCGCCCCTGCGGTGCTGGCAGCACTCTCGTCACTCGGCAACAACGCCTGGTGACCGACCGTTCCCGCACACTTCTTCGGAGGCACCGATGCCACACCTCATCCAGACCTGCTCTCTCTCGCTCGCCACAGCATCCATTGCTGTGACCGACCAGCTCGACTGCCTGGTCGAGCAACATCGATCGCGTTCTACCGGCGACCGTGGGCAGGCGACCACGGAATACGCACTCGTCTTGCTCGCTGCCTCACTGGTCGCTCTCCTCGTCGTCGCCTGGGCCACCGCCGGCGGAGGGGCGGCCCGCATCAGTCGCCTTTTCAACGCGGTGATCGATGCCGTGATCAGTAACGTCTGATGTCGAAGCGCGGACGCAACGACGCTGGCCAGGCGACGGTCGAGTTCGCACTGGTGCTGCCCGTGGTAGTGATCATCGTGCTCGGAATCGTCCAGGTCGGTGTCGCGATCCGCAACGAACTGGCCGTCGAGCTCGCCGCTCGGGAAGGGGCACGCGCTGCGGTCGTGTCCTCTGACCCGAGTGGCGCCGCCGGTCGTGCCGCACGCAGCTCGGTCGGGCTGCCGATCGAGGTGTCGACACAGACAACTTCGCATGACGTCGTCGTCACGATCACCTACACCGATCCGACCGACGTCCCGATCATCGGCCGTTTCCTCGGCCCCAGCACGCACAGCGCAACAGCGACCATGGCGACCGAGCCCGACTGACACGATCGGGCTGATGCTCGGGTCTGCGCCGTTAGCTTGACCGTCATGGACCTGAGCGCGACGACGAGCATCGTGGCCGGCGTGCCAACCGTTGCTATCGACGGCGTCGTCGACCTCGGTTCGATCGCCGCCTTCCGCGACGCCCTGCTGCGTGCTGTTCATGCCAATAGCGGCGCGCTCGTGGTCGCCGACCTCGACGGTGTCGTTGCGCTCGACGATGCCGGCCTCGGGATGCTGCTCGGCGCAGCAGCCGCGGCACGCCAGGCTCATGGCGACCTCGAGATTGTGTGCACCAACAAGCGACTTCGCACCCGCCTCGAACGCACCCGTCTCGACCAGTCGATCACCGTTCGAGACACAATTTCATGACCGAAATCGCTGCTGAAATCGCTGCTGTGTCCGGCGACGATCCGATCTTCCACCTCGCGCTCCCCGAAGACTGGCAAGGTGCCTTCGAGACCGGCGAGTACCGCTGGTCGACCCGCGGTCAAAGGCTCGAAGCGGTCGGCTTCATCCACTGCTCGACAGCAGCTCAGATCGAGGCAACGGCCAATCGCTTCTACGGCGACCTTTCCCATCTGGTGCTCTTAACGATCGACCCCGTCGCCGTCGCCTCAGAGGTCCTCTGGGAGCCGCCAGCACCCGGCGTCGAAGAGTTCTTCCCACATATCTACGGCCCGCTTCCCATCGCCGCCGTCAACATGACCACAATGTGGACCCGCCAAGGCGAAGGCTGGATCCTCAAAAACTAGGTGAGCAAGGTACGGGACCGGGTCTCCAGCACGAGTTCGGTCTCCAGCCCGATCACCAGTGCAGGGTGCCGGGGCCGCCCTTGAACGGGCCGGTCACGTTGTTCGTGATCCAACCGCCGTAGAACAAACCGTCGTTGCCCGCAACAAGTTCGTCGTCGACCCAACACTCGTCAAACCGCTGCGCGTAGAACGCCCAGTGACCGGCCAATTCGGTGAACGCCGGTGTCGGCGTTCGATACGTCCATGCCGCATCAGTCACCGGGTTGATCGACTTGCCGGTGTCGACACCGGCAAGATCGACCGACGCGTAGACGGCCAACCCCTTCCATTCACAGAACGTCCGCGTCGCAGATTCCACAAATACCGAGTCATCCACGAATTCCGGGTCCACGTAGTACGCCGGAGGCTGGCTGGTCTCGAGAACTCGCAATGCGCGAGGTGCATCAACGATCGTCACGCCTGCGTGGGCAACACGAATACGCCAGTCAACGTGCACAACCGAGGGTGGTCGAGGAAATTCCCAGACAGATTCGAACGGCTTACCGTTGGGGGCTGTCCCTTCGCGCCGGTCTGGCTCTGGACGTCTCCTGATGATCATGCAACCCTCCTGTGGCCGGCCCGCCTACTGGAACTCAGACTTCTCTGGTGGTTTCTTGCCGCCGCGTCGTCTGTCGGCCACCTTCTCACGTGCACGCTGCTCTTCTTCGAGTTCTGCCTCTTCTGCGATCAATTTGTCGAGCGCATAGAGCCGCACCGGGGCGAGTTCCCCCGCGCTAATCGCAGCCTGAACAGCGCAGCCGGGTTCCTGATCGTGCTTGCAATCACGGAAACGGCATCCATCCATCAGGTCGAACACATCGGCAAACGCCCGCTCGATGCCATTGCCCGACAACCAGAGGCTCAGTGCGCGAACGCCAGGCGTATCGATCAACCAGCCACCGGTGGTCGAGTCGTCGAGAGGAACAAGTTCGGCGGCAACGGTGGTATGACGCCCACGCTGATCGCCTTCACGAACCTCAAACGTCGCCTGCCGTTGGTTGCCGACCAAGGCATTCACGATCGTCGACTTACCCACGCCGCTCGCGCCGAGGAACGTCAGCGTTCGATTGCCCTGGGCATACAACCTGAGTGCTTCGATGCCGTCGCCGGTCACGCCGCTCGCAAGCAGCACTGGCACACCGAGCGCAACCTCGGCGAGTTCGCGCCGAGTCGGTTCGGGGTCGTCGACGAGGTCGGTCTTGGTCAGCACGACGACTGGTTCGGCACCCGAGTCGAACGCCAACACAAGCTCACGTTCGAGACGGCGGGGGCTGGGGGGCGAGCCGAGCGCGTGCACGAGGAAGACCACGTCGATGTTCGCTGCGAGCGTGTGTGAAACGGCGCGCATGCCATCGAACGAGGCGCGCCGGGTGAACGCCGAGGTTCGTTCGAGAACGTGTTCCACCTTCTCACCGTCATCAGAGACAATGATCCAGTCGCCGACAGCAACTTCAGCGCCGATATTGCGCATACGGATGGGGTCGACGAGCCCGCGCGCCTGGTCCATCGTCGAGATTGCTGTGCTCCAGCCCCTGTCGAGCCGGGACACTCGGACGGGAACGCCGGGCGATCCGATCGATTCCCATGCCACCTCGAACGCGTCCGACCAGCCGAGTGCAACACGGTCAGCAGAGGAGGACATTGCCTGAGAACGTACCCTCACATAGCCCGCCAAACCGACGGTTCCGGTTTCCGGTTTGCCAAGCCGCGATGCAGAACCGTCTCATTTCCGGCACACTCCATTTGACAACTCTGTTGCAATCCCCTAGCGAAAGACCCTGATGTCTAAGCCACTCGTCATCGTCGAATCTCCTGCGAAGGCGAAAACACTCTCCAAGTTTCTCGGCAGCGGCTACGACGTGCGCGCCTCTGTTGGCCACGTCGCGGACTTGCCCTCTAAAGGGTTGAACATCGACGTCAACAACGGTTTCAAACCGACCTACGAGTTGACCGAACGCGGCAAAACAGTTGTCAAAGACTTGAAGGCTGCACTGAAAGACGCCTCCGAGCTCTACCTCGCAACCGATGAAGACCGCGAGGGCGAAGCCATCTCGTGGCACCTGCTCGAATACCTCAAGCCCAAGGTCCCGGTCAAGCGGATGGTGTTCCACGAGATCACCAAGGCCGCTGTCGACCACGCCGTCAACAACCCTCGCGACATCGACTACGGCATGGTCGACGCTGCCGAGACCCGTCGCCTGCTCGACCGTCTGTACGGCTACGAAGTCTCGCCGGTGCTGTGGCGCCGCGTGAACCGCGGCCTGTCCGCAGGTCGTGTGCAAAGCCCCACGGTCCGGCTGGTCGTCGAACGCGAACGCGAACGCATCGCCTTCGTCAGCGCCGACTACTGGGACATCGACGCGATCACCGCAACCGATCCGTCGTTCGACTCCAAACTTGTCGGCGTCGCCGGTTCAAAGGTAGCCAACGGTAAAGACTTCAACGACAACGGTGAGGTGATCACGCCGAAGAGCGGCAACACACCAATCCAGTTGACAGAAAGTCGCGCACGCGGACTGGCAGAGGGCCTCGAAGGCAAACAGTTCACGGTCCGTTCGGTCGAGGAGAAGCCGTATCGCTCGTCACCCAAGGCGCCGTTCATGACCTCGACGCTGCAGCAGGAAGGCGGCCGCAAGCTCCGCCTCTCCTCCAGCCAGGTCATGCGTGTGGCCCAAGGCCTCTACGAACGTGGCTTCATCACCTACATGCGTACCGACGACGTGATTCTCTCCGAAGAGGCAATGACGGCAACCCGTGACGCGGTGACGAGTGAGTACGGAGCAAAGTACCTCAACGCTGCACCGAAGCAATACAAGAAGAAAACCCAGGGCCAGGACGCTCACGAGGCCATCCGCCCGACCACTCCGTATCGCTCGCCGGACACCGTGTCGACCGAACTCAACAGCCAAGAACTTGCGCTGTATCGGATGATCTGGCAGCGCACGCTGGCGTCGCAGATGGCCGACGCTGCGGGTGTCACCGTCTCGATCCGCCTCTTCGCCGAGTCACTCGACCGCACCACCGGCGAGCTCGTCGACTGCGAGTTCGCGGCATCCGGCACGACGATCACATTCCCCGGCTACCGCGCCGTCTACGTCGCATCGAAGGAAGAGACCGGCGAAGACGCTGCGGACAAAGAAGCGCTCCTGCCGCCGTTGACCGCTGGCGACATGGTGCCGATCGCATCGATCGACCCGAACGGCCATACGACTTCAGCACCATCGCGTTTCACCGAAGCATCGCTCGTGAAGCGACTCGAAGAACTGCGTATCGGTCGACCATCCACCTGGGCATCGATCATCCAAACCGTGCAGGATCGCGGCTATGTGTGGAAGAGGGGTCAGGCACTCGTCCCGACCTGGACCGCATTCGCCGTCATCCGACTGCTCGAAGAGCACTTTGAAGCGCTCGTCGACTACGAGTTCACGGCCTCGACCGAGCACGATCTCGACGCGATTGCCGATGGCACACGTCAAAAAGACAAGTGGCTCCAGCGTTTCTACTGGGGCGACCAGGGCGACGCGAGCGTTCCCCCCATCACGGCCGAGGCCCGCGACGGTGACGATGCGATGCTCGGCCTCAAGCGCCTGGTCGAAGAGAACCTCGACGAAATCGACGCTGCCGAGATCAATACGTTCCCACTCGGAAACGACCCGGACGGCATCGAGATCGTTGCCAAGCCGGGCAAATACGGCCCGTACGTCAAGCGCGGCGACGACACAGCGTCGGTTCCCGACGATCTGCCACCAGATGAACTGACCGTCGAGAAGGCCCTCGAGCTGCTCAACGCCCCGAAGATGGAAGATCCGATCGGCGAGCTCGACGGGCTTCCCGTGTTCGCCAAGAACGGACGCTACGGCCCATACGTGCAGTGGGGCGATCACGACAACCCGCCGCCCGGTATGGAGAAGCCGAAGATGTCGTCGCTCTTCTCGAACATGGTGTTCGAAGCCGTCACGATGGCCGATGCCGAGAAGCTGCTGCAGCTCCCACGCCTCCTCGGTGAAGATCCGACCGACGGCGTTGAGATCTTCTCGAACAACGGTCGCTTCGGCCCGTATGTGATGAAGGAGAAGGACTATCGGAACATCGATTCCGAAGACCAACTCCTCACGATCACACTCGACGACGCCCTGAAGATCTACTCAGAGCCAAAGGTCTACAAGCGCGGCGGTGCCAACCTCGCTGCGAAGGGCCCGCTCAAAGAGTTCGGCACCGACCCGGTGTCGGAGAAGAACGTCACCGCCAAAGACGGTCGCTTCGGCGTGTACGTCACCGACGGCGAAACCAACGCGTCACTCGGTAAGGGTGACCGTCTCGAAGAGATCAGCCCCGAGCGCGCCTACGAGCTACTGGCAATCCGTCGCGAAGCAATCATTGCCAAGGGCGGTACCCCTGGCAAGAAGGCCAAGGCGACGAAGAAGAAGGCTGCTACCAAGAAGAAGGCCGCAGCAAAGAAGAGCACGGCCAAAAAGAAGGCGCCCGCCAACAAGGCCGCAGCAAAAAGGACCGCAGCAAAGAAGACCGCTGCAACCAAGCCAGTCATCACCGACATCAACGACTGACTGTCTCACCCCTTTCTCCGACGACCTGAAACCAAGCAGACCTCGGTGTGACAAAACCGTCATGCTCATTCGCTGAAACGAGTCGGACTCAAACGCGGCACGTTCGTCCTCGGTAACATCCAGCCCCGTGACGTCGCCGCACTACATCGCCTTCGAAGGTGCTGAAGCCTGCGGCAAGTCCACGCAGGCTGCCCTGCTTGCTGCTCGGATGGATGCCGTGCTCACTCGTGAGACGGGTGGGACCGCTGTCGGCGCACGGCTCCGCGAGATTCTGCACGACAACTCGGTCACGAACCTAACACCGCGGGCCGAGGCGCTGATGACAGCGGCCGATCGCGCCCAGCACCTTGCCGAAGTCGTTGGTCCGGCGCTCGATGCTGGCCGCAACGTGGTCAGTGACCGGTCGCTGTACTCGACGCTCGCCTACCAGGGCTACGGCCGCGAACTCGACGTCGAAGAACTCACCATCATCAACGACTGGGCGATCAATGCCCGCTGGCCCGAAACGGTGATCTTCCTCGACACGCCCGATGCGCTCATTGGAGAGCGACTCCAAGAGCGTGATCTCGACCGGTTCGAAGCGGCGGGCGACGCCTTCCATCAACGCGTGATCGAGGGATTCCGCACGATGGCATCAGGCAATACCGACCAGTGGATCACGGTCGCCGGTCGCGGTTCGATCGACGAGGTCGAAGCAACGATCGTTGCCGCCCTGACCGAACGCGGCGTGCTGTGAGCGATTTCGACTCCGGTCAGCCGAGCGACGAAGAGATGACCGAGGAACAGCTCGAAGCAGCGATGCTCGCCGACGAGCAGGCTGCGGCAGCTCCGACAACTTCTGACGCACCCACGTCAGGCAGGCCCGAACTCGGCGACCCCGGTTCGGTATGGGACGACGTCGTCGGGCAGAAGCCTGCAGTCGAGCACCTCCGCGCCGCAGTGGCGCGAGGGCCCGTCCACGCCTACCTGTTCGTCGGGCCAGCCGGTTCGACCAAGCTCGAAGCTGCCCGCGCATTCGCAGCCAGCCTGATATCCGGCGGCGAAGATCGCGAGCAGCGCGATGCCCGGCTGATTCTCGCTGGCGAGCACCCCGACGTCCGCGAAGTGCAGCGCGTCGGCGCATCTATTTCTGCCGACCAAGCCAAAGAAGTCGTGCGCGTGAGCTCACTCGCACCGACCGAAGGCCCTCGCAAGGTGCTCATCCTGGACGAGTTCCATCTCCTGTCACCCAACGGTGCGGCGATGATGCTCAAGACGATCGAAGAGCCTCCCGACTCAACCATGTTCGTCATTCTCTGCGACTTTGTGCCGCACGACCTGATCACTATCTCGTCTCGCTGCGCACGCATCGACTTCCGCACGATCGGTGCCGACGTTATCGCCGCCCGCCTTCTGACCGAGGGCATCAACCCGGCCGGCGCGATGGTCGCGTCGAAGGCTGCGCTCGGCAACCTCGATCGCGCGCGCGTGCTCGCCATCGACCCGGCGCTCGCCGAGCGTCGCAAGGCATTCCTCGGGGCACCCGGGCAACTCGATGGCACGGGTGCTGTTGCCATGCGTCTCGCCGGCGAACTGCTGGCCTTGATCGATGCAGCGGCAGCACCGCTCGCAGCGAGGCACGAAACAGAAATCATCGAGCTCGATGCCCGCATCAAGGAACACGGCGAGCGGGGCAGTGGCAAGAAGCAGCTCGAAGATCGCCACAAACGCGAACTCCGCCGTCACCGCACCGACGAACTCCGCTCCGGTCTGGCGACGCTTGCATCGGTCTACCGAGATCAGGCGATTGCGTCGACGAAGCCGGGCAGCGGCCTCGTCGACATCGAAGGATGCGCTGACGCTGTGGGCCAGATCCACGGAGCATTGGAGGCAATGGAGCGCAACCCGAACGAGCGGCTGCTGCTCGAGTCGCTGCTCTGGTCGCTCCCCAATACCAACCGGGCCGTCGCGTGACCTCCACGACTGCCGTTTGCGTGATTTCATCGCGCAGTATGTGCGCAAACAAATCACGGAAAGGCTGGACGTCGGTCGGGCTGTTCGCTGCCCTGGCAACGGCTATCACGCTGCTCTTTGGCTCGGTTGCATTCGCTCATTCCGGGCTCGGGGCAGCGAGTCCCGGGCCGGGCGCAGTCGTCGGTGGCGAGATCACCACCATCCAGTTGCGGTACAACAGGACGATGACTGACCCTGACGGATCCGTCACCGATCCGAACGGAGAGATCGTCGGCAGTACGTTCACTCAGGACGGCAACCTGCGGGTGATCGTGTCGCTCGATGCCCCGTTGTCGGTGCCTGGTCAGTACGCGGTGCGACACATCAGCACCGACGTCGAAGATGACGATCGCGTCGAAGCCGCTTACCTCTTCACCTTCGACCCCACCGCTCCCCCACCGCAGCTCGAGATCATCGCCGACGACGGCTTCCCGTGGGTCTGGGTCATCGTCGGAGTCGGCGGCCTCGTCATTGCCGTGTTGACGTGGCGCCTCGCCACGTCGATGCAACGCGCCCGCGACAGCGCTCCAGCCGCCTGACGGGGCGCCCAAAAGCACCATGGTGATGGAGATGGGGATGGCGCGTCCACGGCGAGCGCCGGATCTTCACATCGCCGTGGGTCAACCTGGCACTGACGACGGTCTGAGCCTCACTGCGCTCACCTCGGCCAGCACACTTGGCGTTCTTCACGCCCAAAGCTGACTCTCAACAGCTCCCCATCGGTCATACTCTGAGCAATGGCAGCCGAGTTCACAACACACAACCGTGGGCTCATGCTCTGGCCGCCGGTGCGATTCGAAAAGCTCACCTGGCTGATCTCTGAAGGCGGCGACGCCCGACGATCATCTCGGGATCGCAGCTATCAGTCGGCGATCCTCGATCCGATTGCCGACGTCAGCATGTTGATCCCGTCGGACTGCGCGCTCATCTCTGAAGATGTCCGAGCCGCAATTGCTCAGTTTGACGTTCGCGTCGGCAACACCCTGGCCCCGCTCGAACGCCTCCTCGTCCGGATCGAAGCATCAGCGTCGTCACGCATCGAGAACGTCGCGGCGTCGATTCCTGACCTGCTGATGGCCGAAATCGGCGATGAGATGGGCCGCTCGGTCGCCGACGTGATCGGCAACGTCGACGCAACTGCAGCAGCCATCGAACTGTCTGATGACATTACTTCCGACACGATTCTCGACGTCCACCGGGCGCTGCTGAGAGACACCCATCCGGTGCTCGCCGGAAAGTGGCGCACCGACCCGGTGTGGATCGGCAGCTACTCGGCCGGGCCCCCCGGTGCGACATTCGTCCCGCCGGCTGCCGATCACATCCCCGACGCCATCGAAGATCTGTCCGAGTTCATGAACCGCACGGACATCCCGGTGTTCATCCAGGCGATGCTGATGCACGCCCACTTCGAAACAATCCACCCGTTCCCCGACGGCAACGGTCGCGTCGGCCGGGCGCTCATCCACGCGTTGCTGCGTCGGGACGGGCTGACCAAAGCTGCGACCCTGCCGATCTCGGCGGGCATCGTCTCGCAAAAGCACCGGTACATCGAGGCGCTCACCGAGTATCGGTCCGGCGACTTCGTCCCGATCGTCGAGCTCGGCGCCGATGCCACGTTCGCTGCGCTCCGTAGCGCGAGCATGCTGTTCGACGATGTCGAACTGATCGTCTACAACTGGCGCACCGTTGCTGACGGCGTACGTGCCGACTCGGTGATTCACCCGATCATCGACACGTTGCTCGCCCACCCGATCGTCGACGTGAAGTCGCTCAGCGAACAACTCGACGCAAGCCCCTCGTCAGTCGGTGGGGCAATTCGCCAACTCGTTGATCTCGGCGTCTTACAAGCGCTCGACCCAACAGCTCAGCGCGGACAACGCTGGGGTGCACATGAAGTCATCCGCGTCCTCAACGCCTTCACCAGCCGCTCGATCAACCCATTCGGCCGGCACTGACCCACTTCTCCCGAAATGGAGACCATCACGCTCCACCAATGATGCGCAGCGGTCTCAGTTTCGGTAGATGACAGGCTCAGAATGTGGCGGAGGAGACCGCGAGCGCGCGTTCGCAGCTTGGCCGTAACCTGGAGAGATGACGTCGACGCTCGGTCCCGCTCCGTCCACCCTGCCGCAGGCCAACGAGTCATGCTGGTGCGGAAGCGGCCGCAAGTACAAGCGCTGTCACAAGAAGTCTGAAGGCCGGATCGTGCAAGGCCTTGTGACGCCGATGCGCGAGGTCCCCGCCAACATCGCCCGCCCGCCCTATGCCGACACCGGCGAATACGACGCTTGGGACGAAGGCCGGGTTAAGTCGCCCGAGATCATCGAGCGGATGCGCGTCTCCGGCAAGCTGGCCGGCGAAGTCTTGAAGATGGCGGGCGACATGGTCAAGCCCGGTGTCACCACCGAAGCGATCGATATTGCTGTGCACCAGGCGTTCATCGACGGCGGCGCCTACCCGAGCACGGTCAACTACCACGGCTACCCGAAGGCTTGCTGTACGTCAGTCAACGAAGTCATCTGCCACGGCATTCCCGACTCGCGTGAACTGCAAGAAGGCGACATCTGCAACATCGACGTCACCGGCTGGCTCGGCGGTGTCCACGGCGACACCAACGCCACCTTCTTCGTCGGTGATGTTGATCCAGAAAGCCGGCAACTCGTCAAGGTCACCGAGGAGGCGATGTGGCGAGGCATCGCAGCCGTCAAAGTCGGCCGCCCGCTGAGCGACATCGGCCGCGCGATCGAAGACACCGTGAAGCCGCACAAGTACGGCGTCGTTCGAGCGTTCGTCGGGCACGGCATCGGCGAGCAGTTCCACACCGACGTCCAGGTGTTGCACTACTACGACTCGCGATCAAGCACGATCATGCGCGCCGGCATGACCTTCACGATCGAACCAATGATCACCCTCGGCACGATCAACTACAAGATCTGGGACGACGACTGGACAGCTGTTACCTCAGACGGCAAGCGCACCGCCCAGTTCGAGCACACGATCCTGGTCACCGACGAGGGTCCGCAAGTGCTCACCGGTGGGCCTGGCACTGCCAGCCCAACCGCTCCCTGGACGCGCTGATCGATCAGCCGCCTTCGGGCGGGCTGAGATCTTTGATGTAGGCAATCACGTCGGCGATGTCATCGTCAGTCAGCCGGTTCTGTGGCATCTGTAGCTGGTAGTCAGCAAGCAGGTCGGCGCCGGGCTGAGCGATCGCTCGCACGAGATACGCATCGTCAGCAATCACCGCCGAGCCATCCTGAAGTTCCCGCTCCGACCCGGCAAGCCCAATCCACGTCGGGCCAACGCCACCTTTGCCGTCGGTTCCATGGCAACCAGCGCAGCCGCTCGACAGCCCGATGCGCTTGCCTCGCTCACCAGCCGCACTCAAGGTCGGTCCGGCATCGCTACCGCCGCCGCATGCCCCCGCGAAGACGGCCAACCCGACGATCAGGGCACCACTCGCTGCACCTCGTCGGCCTCGTCGTGCCCGGCGCTGTGAGGTGGATTGCCCGCTTGTCATCACGATGAGTTTCGCAGCCCAACTGCTGATTATGGCCGCGCCAGCTCTGTGACGTCGGGCGGTTGGCGTGCCTCGATCTTGACGAGTGCGGCCACCCACCATGCGACCAAGGCCTCGTCGTCAATCCCGAAGGCTCGGTGCACTTCGCGGCCACAGCTGCGGACATCTCCGACGCGCAGTTCTTGCACTGCTGCGTCAAGGCTCCCGTTTGGCCACGGCAGGTCGGCGAGTAACACCGGCCCGAGCCTGATCGCATCGGCAGACAGGCCCGTGCCAGCGCTGCGATGCCACGCCCATGCCGATGCCACTGGCGAGGTGAGCACCGCAGCGATCTTCCAGGCCGTGGCCGCCAGATCGTCGCCCGTCGGATACGCCGAGATGACCGGGACACCCGGCAGGACATCGCCGTCCGGGTCAGCCACGGCTTCGATGATCTTCGTCTGGTTCGCAATCAACACCTTTGGCACAAGTCGACGACTGGCCCAGCGCTGCATCTTCGGATCAAGCGCATCCAGATCAAGACGCGGCGCAGCAAAGCGCTGCTTGGCAAAGGTGATTGGACGCCGGCCCCACCACGATCGGCCCGGATCGATCAGGCCACTGGTGATCAGCTGCGGGCCTGCGTCGTGGTCGCCGACTGCAGGGATCATCCCGTAGTACTCGTCGCGGAAGTTGGCGTTCAACCAGCAACGGTCCCCGAGCCTGCCCGAACCTTGCTGCTCGAAGGCCAGCGGAACGTCTGGCACACCCTGGCGGTCGGTGATCACGTGCCCCCACGTCGCCCCCCGTCGTCTTGATGGTGTGCCGAACTGAAAGACCAGGGCGCAGGTGTGGACGTGTGCGTCGAACTCTCGATCCCCGGTCCACCACGACCACACGATGTCGGCACGAGCATCAACCGCCGCGCGCGTTGCTCCCGCATCGCGAGCCGAGAGCACCGACTGCGGCAGCACGAATGCAACGCGGCCAGAGTCGCTGACCAACTCAGCGGCAAGCGCCACGAACTCGACGGCAGCGTCGGCGTACGGGCCTCCGCCTCTGCTGCTCGAACCTCCACGTGTTGTTGTCGCTGCCATCTGCGACAAGAACGGCGGGTTGCCGATCACCAAATCGAAGCCGCCGTCACGCCCTCGGCCAAAATCCGTCCAGTCCAGTGCCAGAGCGTCACCCTGGACGACCGAGTTCGCGGCAACTGAGGTGGCCTCTGCAAGCGCCTGCTGCGCTGCCACGACGGCAGATCGGTCGATGTCGATGCCGACGGCGTGGGCCCTGCCACCGAGTTGCACGATCCGTTCGGCAGCCGCGATCAGAAACCGTCCGTCGCCACACGCGGGGTCAACGATGCGGATCTCACTCGACGTCAAGAGACAGTGCCCGACGAACTCGGGCGTGACCGCAGCATCGACGACTCGCTCCACGAGGTCGTCCGGCGTATACCAAGCGCCGCGCTGCTTGCGGTCGGACGGGTCACTCACGCTCGCAGGCTACGCGCCGAGCACAGCTGCGCGTCTGTGAGCGCGTGCCCCTGGGTGCGTAAGGTCGCACCCGTGATCGAACCGGTGCCTCAACCGACCGCGCGCGTCACTGACGCCGAACCATCAGAGGCTGATCGCTATCTCAGCTTCGAGCGCGACACGTGGGCGCAGCTTCGTGCGTCGACGCCACTCACGCTCGGAACACGCGAACTGAGTGAGCTGCAGGGAATCAATGACCAGATCGACCTTGAGGAGGTTGCAACGATTTACCTTCCGCTCAGCCGCCTCCTCAACTTGTACGTGACCACGATCCAGGACCTGTACAAAGTGTCCTCGACGTTCCTGGGCAACGTCGCACCGAAGGTGCCGTACATCATCGGCGTCGCCGGCAGTGTCGCGGTGGGCAAGAGCACGTTTGCACGCATCCTCCAGGCGCTGCTGGCCCAGTGGCCCGATCACCCCAAGGTCGACCTCATCACCACCGATGGCTTCCTTCACCCAAACGCCGTCCTCGAAGAACGCGGCATCATGAATCGCAAGGGGTTCCCGGAAAGCTATGACACGCGAGAGTTGCTGCGTGTGCTTCGGGACATTAAGAGCGGCCGGGCTGAAGTGACAGCTCCGGTCTACAGTCACGTCGTCTACGACATCGTCGACGACGAGCGCGTCGTCACACGTCAGCCAGACATCGTGATTCTCGAAGGCCTCAACGTGTTGCAGACCGCAGAGGGGTTCAGCGAGTTCGTATCGGACTACTTCGACTTCTCGATCTACATCGACGCTGACGAAGCCGACATCGAGAAGTGGTACATCGACCGGTTTCTCGCGCTGCGGGAATCCGTCTTTCAAGACCCCAACAGCTTCTTCAAGTTCTACGCTGCACTGAGCGACGAGGAGGCTGTTGCGACAGCCCGAGGGATTTGGCGTGAAATCAACGGCCGCAACCTCGCCGAGAATATCGCCCCGACCCGTGATCGAGCATCACTGATCTTGCGTAAAGCCGCCGACCATCGGATCGACCGCGTGCAACTTCGACGGCTCTAGATGCCCAGCCAGCCGGGAAGTTCGCTGATGCTCGCGAGCTCGGCGAACTCCTCGTCGTGCTCATCGACGCGTTCGAGCTCCCAGGTCGTGTGATATGGGATGTGAACGGCGTGCCCGCCGAGGGCCAGCACGGGCAAAATGTCGCTCTTCACCGAGTTACCGACCATCAGCACCCGATCCGTCTCGACGCCCAGTCGGCGGAAGATCTTGGCGTACGTAACCGGATCCTTTTCGAGCAGGATCTCGATGTCGGAGAAGTGATGTTCGAGCCCTGACGTGGTGACCTTGCGCGTCTGATGCACCAGGTCGCCCTTGGTGATCATCACGATTCGCTTCTCGGCACCGACTGCCGCCAACACCTGGGGCACGTGATTGAGCACACGTACCGGTTCGGTCAGCATGTGCTGGCCTATCTCGACGAGTTGCTCGAGAACCTCGACCGGCACGCTCCGATTCGATGCGCTCATCGCCGCACGAACCATCGAGATGGTGAACGCCTTCACTCCGTAGCCGGAAACCGGCAGGTCGGCACGCTCGACCGCTCGCAACGCCTCCTCCACATCGACGCCAACCGGGCAGTGCGGCCGGACGAGTTCGAAGAACGCAAGCTCAGCGCGGTTGAACGAATCTTCGCTCTGCCACAGCGTGTCGTCCGCGTCGAAAGCGATCAGGTCGAAATCGTCGAGTCGGGTCATCAACGCCGAGTCTGGCAGGAGTCAGCGGTGGATCGCGTTGAGGTAGTTGTAGACGGTGATCCGACTGACACCCATGGCGTCGGCAACATCTTCGACAGCACGCCGCAAAATGAACGCGCCGCGTTCGTCAAGGATGCGGATCGCCCGCTGTTTCCCCTCTCGCGACAGCATCGGCAGCGTGTCGCCGAGTTCGGTTTCAACGGCATCGATCAGCCGGTCGAGCGCCCCGTGCAGCGGCGGAAGCCGCACCGCGGCGACGGTCACGCCTTCCCAGACCAGCGGGACGTCACTCGGCTCGGCGTGGTCGACATTGATGAACGCAGCACCGACCGCGTCGACGAGCGGTTTGGCTGCAAGCACCAAGGGATGAACACCTGCGAGAGGGTCGCGCTCGGTCGTCACTGAATGAAGACTATTCGACCGGACGCCCGCTGACCCAGAGGGCGGTCAGATCGGTCAGCCAACGCCCATCACGCGACGCAGTTCATCAGCTCGCGCCGTGCAGTCTTTGCCGGCCATGCCAAATGCATCATTCAGCTTGCCAAGCGCCGATTTGAATGATGTGTTCCAATCCTCGACGAACCGATCACGGGCAGGACCTTGCCAGGTTGTGCCGTTGATGACGCCGTCGACCGTGGTCATCACCTGATTGATCGACTCGATCTGGCGGGTCAGGCTCGTGCCAAGATTGCTCAACTGTTCGGGGTTCGCTCCGTACATCGTCATGAGGTACTCGTTTCTGTGCTTGTGAGCCGACCGGAGTGGCCGCTCACCGCCACAGTGGGGCCGGATCCAACGAATCCGGAAGAAACGATCTGCGGTACCGTCGATCCATGGCCGATCCGAGCGACAACCAGGAAACCGATCAGTTGGCAGCGTCGGTGCGTACGCACGCCCACGACGTGATGGACGCAACGATCGCTCTGCGTCGCAAACTGCACCAGTGGCCAGAACTCGGCAACGATCTGCCGATTACGCGTCAGACTGTACTAACGGCGCTCGAAGGCTTGCCACTCGATGTCACGCTCCACGAGTCGACCAGCGGCATCGCTGCAACGCTTGAAGGCAGTTCGCCCGGGCCGACCATGTTGCTCCGCGGCGACATGGATGCGCTCGAAATGCCCGAAGATACGGGGTTCGACTTCGCATCCCGAATCGACGGCGCAATGCATGCGTGCGGCCATGACACGCACACCGCCATGCTCGTCGGCGCGGCGAAGCTCCTGTCGGAACGCCGCAACGAGTTCGCTGGCCGTGTGCTGTTCATGTTCCAGCCGGGAGAAGAGGGCCACCACGGCGCACAGTTCATGCTCGATGAGGGGCTCCTCGATGTCGGGGCGCTCTCCGACGGTTCTACATCGGCCGTCGAGTCGGCATTCGCGCTCCACATGACAGCGGCCTTGCCATCTGGTTGGATCAGCACGCGAGGCGGCCCAGTCATGGCATCTGCCGACACAATGCACATCATCATCACGGGCAAGGGCGGCCACGCCAGCGAGCCGTACCGCGCCGTCGACCCCATCCCAGTTGCGTGCGAGATCGTCACTGCACTGCAGACCATGATCACACGATCGGTCAACGTGTTCGACCCGTCGGTCGTGACCGTTGGTCGCATCACCGCAGGCACAACAAACAACGTGATCCCTGAGACGGCTCATATCGAAGGCACCATCCGTGCGGTCAGCGAACGAACCCGGGCACTTGTGCACGACGGCATCAAGCGGGTTGCCGAAAACATCGCCGCAGCACACGGCTGCGACGGCAACGTCGAGATCATCTACGGCTATCCGGTCACGACCAACGACGACAAGTTCGCTGAGTTCACGCTCGACTTGGCACGCGAGGTGGCCGGGCCAAGCAGTGTGGTCCGCCTCCCAAACCCCGTCATGGGTGCCGAGGATTTCAGCTACGTGTTGAACGAACTACCGGGCGCAATGGCGTTCCTCGGCGGCACACCACACGACAAGAACCTCGCTACGGCCGCACCGAACCACTCGAACCGCGTGTACTTCGAAGAATCAGCAATGCACACCGGCATCTCGATGTACACCGCAGCAGCCCTCCGCAAACTCGCTCCGACCCAATAGCCAACTCCGTACTGTCACGCCGAGCAGACCTCGGTGTGACAGTTACGGAGTTGTCGTCGTGGTCGTGCTGCTGGTCGTCGACGTGGTGGTTGTTGTTGTGGTGGTCGTAGTCGTGGTCGGCTTGACCGTCGTGGTGGTCGGGGTTTGCGTCGCGACCGGCACGGTCGTGGTGGTCGTGCTGCTGGTGGTCGTCGTGGCGTTCGGGTCGGCGTAGTCGAACGACGGCAGCGAATCGCGCTCGGTCTGCTGCTCGGGTTCCTTGATGCCGTCCCAGACCAGGATCCGGTCGCCGATGCTGACCTTGCTCTGGAAGTAATCCGAAATATGCATCGGCAGGCGGACGCAGCCGTGCGATGCAGGCTCGAGCGGCACGTTCTCTGCACCGTGTACAGCGATGCCGAAGTTGAAGTAGACCGGGTTCCACATCCCGCCGAGCGGGCTCACGCGCTTACCTTCGACCTGGCGGCGGTACTTGAAGACACCACCCGGGGTCTTGGCCAGCGCACAGACCTGCTTGGTGACCGGCTCCTCAAGCTCGCGGCCTTGCGCATCGGTGTCGTAGGTGGCGGTTTCGCAGTACTCCTGCGGCTTGCCGTCAGCGGTCAGCTGGCCGGACGAAATGTGCGAGATAAGTGCCGGCTTGTCCTTGTGGAACACGATCAGCACCTGTTCGGGCAGGTACACCTCGGTGTGATCGGCCTGACCGTTGGTCGAACGGCGTGGTGTGATCGTGACATCGCGGCGCAGGGTTTCCCAGGATTCGGGTGAGATCACGCCGGTCGCCTCGGCGCGCGGTGTCCCGAGCACAAGCTTCTCGAATGCCCAGACCGCTTGCGTGGTCAGTAGGCCATAGATGCCGTCGGCAGGGCCCGGGTCGAACCCCAGGCCCACGAGCCGTTCCTGCAACATCTTGACGTCGTCGCCCGCGAGCCCCTGACGGAGCGTGCGGCCGACGGCTGGCAGGTCAGGTGTCGCGTCAGGCGCTTGAGTGACAGGAGCTGGATAGGTGGTCGTCGTCTGACCGTCAACCAGCAAGGGCACAAATGCGTCGTTCGGCGCAACTGCCTGCGAGGTCGGCGACGAATCGCCTTGACCCCCGAAGAACCCAATTCCCAAGATGCCGGCAATCAACGCAACAGCGATCATCAGCGGCAAACGGTTCGTCGCTTCAACGCGCTGCGACGCGCGACGCTTGGGGGTTCGATGTGTTGATCGGGGGGTCATGAGACGATTCGCAGCAGAAGGACGTCGGGCAGGAAAACCGTAATGCCTACTCAACGGAAATATGGGTCAGTCAGACCGGTCGAATCAGGCGACAGTTACGTCGAATGCTTCGGGGCCGTTCTTGCCGTCACGCACATCAAACGAGACGCGCTGGTTGTTGTCGAGGGTCAAAAAGTCGCGGTCGGCGCCTTCTGAGCGGTTCCCGTCGTTGCGACGGCTCGCACCCTTCACGATGTTCGAGAAGTGGACGAACAGGTCCTTGCCACCGGCATCGGGAACGATGAAGCCATAACCACGGCCGCCGTTGAAGAATTTTACAGTGCCATCACCGATCGACATGTCGGGAGCCGGCAAATCGGCCTGCTCGGGGCGTTCGGTCTCGAAGCGGTCGTCGCGCTTGCGCTCGCGCTTTGCTGCGACCTTGGACTCAGGCTGGCGGTCGTCGCTCGATCCTCGATCGTCACGTAACGGACGCTCTTTGCGAGCCGCCGGGGCCTCTTCGCGACGCATGGAAATCGGCGGGTCGATCAGCAGATCGACGTCGGGGCCGGTCACTGGCTCGTTGAGCCCGATCGCACGCTGCAGCTTGCTGGCGTCCTTCTTCTGGCCACCTTCGAGCAGCGAGACAACCGTGCCGGACTCACCAGCGCGGGCGGTACGGCCCGAACGGTGCACGTACGTGGAGTTCTCGGCCGGCGGGTCGTAGTGGATGACGCAGTTCACGCCGTTGACGTGGATACCGCGTGCAGCGACGTCGGTGGCAATCAGTGCAGCGGCCTTGCCTTGCTTAAATGCGGCAAGCGCACGATCGCGCTGGCCCTGGCTGCGGCCACCGTGGATTGGTTCGGCCTTCACGCCAAGTTTGTCGAGCTGCTTCGCAAGGCGATCGGCGCCGTGGCGGGTCCGGGTGAACACGATGGTCGAACCCATCTTGGTGATCACGTCGGCACACACCTGCTGGCGCTGTTCGCGCTGGACGAGCCAGAACTTGTGATCGGCGAGACTCATGTCGGGGCCCTTCGGACCCACTTCGTGCCGCACCGGGTTGTTCTGGAAGTCGGCAACGAGCTTGGCGACGGGGCCGTCGAGCGTGGCTGAGAACAGCAGCACTTGGCGGCGAGCTGCAGTCTGGCCGACAATGCGACGCACTGAGGGCAGAAAGCCCATGTCGGCCATCTGATCTGCTTCGTCGATCACGACCGTGCTGACGTCGGCCAAGTTGATGGCGCCCATCTGGATGAGGTCTTCAAGGCGGCCCGGGCAGGCGACGACGAGCTCAGTGCCGCGGTCGAGCGCCTTGCGCTGGTTGCCGTAGCCGACACCGCCGTAAATCGACGTAGCCCAGTGGCCTGCGGCCTGGCAGAACGGGCTGAGCTCAGCCATGATCTGCTCGGCGAGCTCGCGGGTCGGAGCGAGCACGAGTGCGACCGGGCGGCGGGCCTTGGCGTCACGCAGGCCAGCCACGAGCGGCAGGCCAAAGCCAAGGGTCTTGCCGGAGCCGGTCGGCGCACGGCCAGCAACGTCGCGACCGGACATCGCGTCGGGAATGACTGCTGCCTGGATCGGGAATGCGTCGTACTTGCCCTGGCTGTGCAGAAGTTTGACGATCGAGCTCGGCAAGCCGAGCTGGTCAAACGGGGTCGGTGTTGCTTCGTCGAGCGCACGTGGCGCGTCGTAAGTCATAGTCATCGGGGATTCTCTCTTGTGTCAATTCTGTTAGTTACAGCGCTTGGCCGGAACAGAAGACACAATCCGAAAGCGCTCACCGATCGGAATTTCGATCGGAGCAGGCATCTATAGTAGCGCTCTCGGTGGCCAGTCGGGTGTGCGTCACGTCACGTCACGGCGCGGCTTCGCTCGCATCGTCCGCCATCGGCCACGATGGGGTCGTGCCCGCAACGTCGTCTCGCTCACCACTCTCCGGCATCAGGGTGCTTGACCTGACGCGCGTGCTGTCTGGCCCGCACTGCACGCGCATGCTGTGCGACCTCGGAGCCGACATCATTAAGATCGAACCGCCGGCAGGCGACCTCACTCGGTTCTCATCGCCGCGCCGCAACGGCCTGTCGAGCTATTTCGTCCAACAGAATACGGGCAAACGCAACTTGAGTATCGATCTCGGCAGTGCAGTCGGGTCGGCCTTGCTGCTCGACCTTGTCGAACACGCCGACGTACTGATCGAGAACTATCGGCCGGGCGTCATGGATCGGCTCGGCCTCGGCGCCGACATCGTCCACGGCCGCAACCCAAGGCTCATCTATGCGTCAATCTCCGGCTACGGGCAGACCGGCCCGTGGGTCCATCGCCGGGCCTACGCACCGGTGGTCGAAGCCGAGAGTGGCATCGTCGCGTCGCAGGGCAACGCGCGCGGCGGCGCCTACGCGAAAGATCCGCACAGCCACGCCGACGTTTACACCGGCATCGAGATGTGCACGGCAATCCTCGCCGCACTGTTCCAGCGCGAACACACCGGTACCGGCCAAACGATCGACGTGTCGATGGCCGAGACGATGCTGTACGTCAACGAACATCTGCACGACGCGCTGTGGACCGACGAGGTGAGCCCCGAAGTAATCCGAAGCTTCCGTCCTGGCGACTACCTCGTCATGCAGATCGGGTCCGGAGAGTCGTACATCGTCAGCGGCCATCCCGCAGAACGCGGCAGCTTCGATCTGTTCATCGCTGCGATGGGGCAACCTGAATTGGCCGACGACCCACGCTTCGTCACCGTGGCTGCCCGCGTCGAGCACTACGACGAACTGCGCTCACTGCTCCTCGAATTCGCCCTGACAATTCCTGACGCTGAGAGCTTCGAGCAGCACTTCGCCGATCACGGTCTCGCAACGGGTCAGGTTCGACAACCCGGCGCACTCGCTGACACCGAATGGGCCGTCGAGCGTTCGGCCACCGTGCATGTTGACGATCGCAACGGCGGAACCATCAACATCCCCAACGCACCGTGGAAGTTCAGCGGCGCACCCGACGTCGGCGTCAGCGGCATTCCGAAATACCGAGGCGAAGACAACCGCGAGGTCTTGGCCGAACTGCTCGGCCTCGACAGCGATGCGCTCGACCGACTCGAAGCTGATGGCGTGCTCTCCAGCCGTCTGCCGTCCCACTGATCTGCCGTCCCACTGATGGCCTCCCCCGACCTACCGTCCACCAACCACGACACGGATCACAGCACCGGTCACGCGCCTGATCGTTCCGTCGCCGAGCAGCTCGATGCCGCCGACGTGCTCGCTGAGTGGCGCGAACGGTTTGTACTTCGCAACCCAGCACTCATCTACCTCGACGGCAACTCGCTCGGAATGACGCCCATCGCAACGATCGACGCAATGCGCCGAGTCATCGAAGAACAATGGGCGGGCGACTTGATCACGAGTTGGTGGGAGAACGACTGGCTCGACCTGCCGCTCACGATCGGCAACGAGTTGGCCTCGTTGCTCGGTGCCGCTGAGGGAACCGTCGCAGTGCACGACTCCACGACCGTCGGCATCTTCCAGCTGCTGAACGTCGCACTCGACCTTCCCGCAGCCCGAGGGGGCCCACGGCCACCGGTACTCGCCTTCGCCCCGAGCGAGTTCCCGACCGATCGGTACGCAGCGGAAGGCGTGGCTCGGCTCCGCAACGGTGCAGTGCGTTCCGGGCTCGACAACCTCGACGGCGTCGGCGTCGTCATTCGTTCGATGGTCGATTACCGCAGCGCCGAAATCTGCGACGTCGCAGCGGAGACGAAACGGGCCAACGATGCCGGCGCGATCACCGTGTGGGATCTGTCGCACGCGGTTGGTGTGCTCGATCTCGATCTGCCAGCACTCGATGTTGACCTGGCCGTCGGCTGCACCTACAAGTTCCTCAACGGCGGCCCCGGAGCACCGGGGTTCACCTACGTCGCGCCGCACCTCCATCACGACATAACCCAACCGATCTGGGGTTGGTTTGGTCAGACCGACCAGTTCGCAATGGACAACGCATTCGACCCGAGGCCCGGTATCGGACGCCTACTCCACGGGACCCCCGGCATACTCGGCCTCACTGCTGCACGGAGCGGCATCGCCACGACAATCGAGGCAGGCATCGGGGCAATCGCTGCGAAGGCGCAAGCAATCACGCAGTATGGGATCGCGGTTGCCGACGCCTTGGGCCTGACAGTCGCCTCGCCAAGAGACGCCGCTCGGCGCGGCGGACACGTGGCCATTCGCCACACCGATGCCGTCCGCATCCACCGCGAACTCGAAGCTCGTGGGGTCATTGTCGATCAGCGCGATCCAGACATTCTGCGGCTTGGCATGTCTCCGCTCACGACGCGCTTCGTTGACGTGCATGACGCTCTCCTGCATCTCGCTGAGCTCGCCGAAATGACCGCTGGAGACGGCACAACCGCCTCCTGATCGGGCATGCTGGCGAGATGAGCGTCGTCAAGATCAATGCCATCACCATTCCCGAGGGCATGGGCCCGCAGCTCGAAGGCCGGTTCGCCGGTCGAGCCAAGATGGTCGAGGCATTCGAAGGTTTCGAAGACTTCCAACTGCTGCGGCCAACCCCCGACCAGGAAAGCGGTGAAAACCGCTACTTCGTGTACACCCGCTGGGCATCTGAGGAGAACTTCCAGGCATGGATGGACAGCCAAGACTTTGCGAAGGGTCACGGCACCGGTCAGGCCGACGGCAACACCACACCTGACGGCGAGCAGGCCCGCAAGCCAGTCGCCCAAGGCGCCGAACTCATGTCGTTCACCGTCGTCGAACACGTCGTCAAAGGGGCGTAATTGATAATTTGAGGCTCGACGGCCACCGGGCCTCCAGTAGCATCTCATTCTCGTGGCACTGATCGTTCAGAAATATGGCGGCACGTCGGTTGCCGATCCTGATCGCATTCGTGCGGTCGCCGAAAACGTTGCGCTCACCAAGCGCCGAGGCAACGACGTCGTCGTGGTCGTCTCGGCGATGGGCAAAGCAACCGACCACCTGATCGCACTCGCCAACTCGGTCTCAAAGAACCAGTCGGGTCGCGAAATGGACATGCTCCTGACCACGGGCGAACGCCAAACCGCAGCACTGCTCTCCATGGCTCTCGCTGATCGTGGTATCGACGCTGTCAGCTACACGGGCAGCCAAGTTGGCATCATCACCGATACCGCGCATCGCAAGGCCAAAATCATCGAAGTCAGGGGCGACCGCGTTCGTGCCGCGATCGCCGAGGGGAAGGTGGCGGTCATCGCTGGCTTCCAGGGCGTCAGCACCGACAAGGAAATCACCACGATGGGTCGTGGCGCCTCCGACCTCACCGCTTCTGCACTCGCTCAGGCACTCGGCGCCGACGCATGCGAGATCTACACCGATGTCACCGGCGTGTTCACCGCCGACCCGCGCATCGTGCCCCAGGCTCGCAAGCTCGCCAAAGTGCACTTCGACGAAATGCTCGAAATGGCCGGCGCCGGCTCCAAGGTGCTCGCCATGCGATCGGTCGAATTCGCACGCAATCACGACGTCCCACTTCATGTGCGTTCTGCTTTCACTTGGGAGCAGGGAACACTGGTCAGCAACGAGGAGCCCTCAGTGGAAGATCCCATCATCTCCGGTGTCGTCACCGACATGACCGAAGCCAAAATCACCGTACTTGGCGTGCCCGATCAGCCCGGCGTGTCTGCTGCGTTGTTCGAGCCGCTCGCCGAAGCGAACGTCAACGTCGACATGATCGTGCAAAACACGTCGACCGAAGGCACGACTGACATCAGCTTCACGATGCCGATGGCCGACTTGGCAGAGGCCAAATCGATTGTGCAAAAGGTCGCCGAACAGATCGGCGCCACCAAGGTCACCCACGACGACGACATCGCCAAGGTGTCACTCGTCGGTGCCGGCATGAAGTCGTCTCCGGGCGTCGCGGCGAAAATGTTTCGCGTGCTCGCCGACGAGGGCGTCAACATTCAGATGATCTCCACGTCGACGATTCGGGTATCAATCATCATCCCGTCGGCCGACATGGAACGAGCAGCGATCGCCCTGCACACCGCATTCGGTCTCGACTCCGGCGCCGATTACAGCGCACCCCTGCCCGAACGCAAATAGTTACGCATGGGGTCAGGCCCCTTTCGCAACTATTCAGTCGGAGCGAGCGACCCGCCGAAGATCTGCCAGGCAAGCACCGACTTCGCCACAAGGCTCAGCACGAGATAGGTCTTCTCACCGAAGATGTAGCTGGTCCACTTGCCAATCTTGCGGTACTGCAGCCACTGGTTGAGACCGAAGCTGAAAAAGAAGATCGACTGCGCAACGATGATTCCGTAGACGAACCCCGGCACCTCGTCGGCACGTACCGTATTGAAAGCAATGCCTGCCCACGGGGCGAGCCCAGCAAACGTTCCGAACCAGAACGGCAGCATCGTCGTCTCGGTGCGGCTCGGCGGGTTGAACTTCTCCTGCAGCCAACCGAACAGAATCATCGAGACGTTGGCGCCGATGATGGCAAAGACAGCAGTCATCTCGGTAATGCCCGAGTACGAGGCGATCAGGACGACCATGAGCGTCGCGCTCATCGAATACTCGACCCAGCGGAACCGATTGATGCCGCGGCGTAGGTCGGCCTCGTATGGCTGCTTCGCCACCGTTGCCGTCAGCAGGTGGTCAAACGCAGCGAGTGCGAGGAATACCGCGACCGCAATGCCAATCGGTAGGTCGAAGATGCCTTCGCCCTGCGGCACCCGCGTCCCGGGCGGCCCGTCTGGAGTGGCAGAGGTGAAGGTGATTGCGAAATCGCCAGCGAGCACCAGAATGATCGCGGCCTGCGCTGCGTGCAGCAGCGTGAGGCCGAGATTCCACTTGCGCAGATTTGAGAACTGGCTGTCAGAAATATCGATCACAGTTTCGATTATTCCCGCTCGACGTCGCCATCAAACCATTGTGCTCACTATCTATCGAACCGTGGCAATGACCCAGTAGTGATGTGGGTTGACGCCGATAAAACTCTGCGTGATCGCTCCACGCCCGGCGAAGTTCGACTTCGGATTGCGCCAGACCTCGACGCTACTGAACAGCGGGGCGAGTGGGCCGATGATTTCGTCAGGGTTCAGCCGGTTGGCCTGCCAGCCAATACGCGCAATGATGCGCTTCTGTGACAGCCAGTCGCCGAGCTTTGGCACGCTGAACAATCCGCGCACCACCTTGCTCATCGGAATTAACACAGCATCGCCACGCCCGCGGGCCCGGTAATTCAGAACGACCTTGCCGCCAGGCTTGGTGATCCGAACGGCTTCCGAAGTGAGCTCTAGTGCATCGTCAGGATCACAGTGCTGGAACGTGATGTAGCTGAAGGTGATGTCGGCCGAGTTCGGCGGCAGATCGAGCGTTTTGCCGTCGGTGACGTGGCTGGTGCGCAGACGGTCGACCTTGCCGAAGCGGCCGACGGTCTCGAAGCACCGTTCGAGGAATCCGGCGTCGAGGTCGCACGCCGTGACATGGCCGACCTCGCGGGTAAATGCGCAAGTCATCCGGCCGATGCCGCAGCCGATCTCAACGAGACTCTGCTTGTCGAGGTCGGGCGAACGAAGGCCGAAGACCGTCAGGTACGACCCGACTTCGGCGTCACCGGTGGCCACGAACTCTTCGAGTGTGAGGCCGGGACCTTTCTGGTTGTTGAAGACCCATCCAGTACTCCGCACGACGTCGTCACCGCTCACCTGCCGCTCAGAGACCAGGCCAGCGGCCCTCCAGGGAACGAGTTGCGGTCGACGAGCCATCCACGTGATTGTGCCAGAACCATCGACGATTCTCCACCTTGCTCTGTCGCTACGACTCAGCTTCTGCCAATGAAGGCCACCAGCAGCGGCGCATTCGTCACCAGAAACTGTCGCGAAACCAGGCGGGGCGAGCGGATGGCCGGCCGTTAGGCTTTTCGCTATGCGCGTTGGAGTGGTCGGAGCAACAGGTCAAGTTGGCAGCGTCATGCGACGCCTGCTCGAAGAGCGAAACTTCCCGGTCACCGAGATGCGGTATTTTGCGTCGGCCCGGTCCGCTGGCACCACGCTGCCGTGGAAGGGCGAGGAGATCGTCGTCGAAGATGCTGAAATCGCTGACCCCTCAGGCCTCGACATCGCACTCTTTTCCGCAGGCGCCGCGTCGTCTCGCGCCTACGCCGACAAGTTCACTGCGGCTGGCGTGATCGTGATCGACAACTCGTCGGCATTCCGTATGGACCCCGACGTGCCGCTGATCGTTGCCGAAGTCAACGGCCATCTGGCGCATAACCCGCGCAAGGGCATCATCGCCAACCCCAACTGCACGACGATGGCTGCCATGCCGGTTCTCAAGCCGTTGCACGACGAGGCGGGCCTGACACGTATGATCGCCGCCACCTACCAGGCCACTTCCGGATCTGGCCTCGCTGGCGTTGACGAGCTCGCGAAGCAGGTCGCCGAAGCCGGGCGCAACGGCGCAGCGCTGACACACGACGGTTCGGCTGTCGCCTTCTCGGCGCCTGAGAAATTTGCTCGCACGATCGCGTTCAACGCCGTGCCGTTGTGCGGCTCGATCGTCGACGATGGCCGGTTCGAAACCGACGAAGAGCAAAAGCTGCGCAATGAGTCACGCAAAATCCTCGACATCCCAAACCTCCTCGTATCTGGCACGTGCGTGCGCGTTCCGGTATTCACCGGGCATTCGCTGTCGCTCAACCTCGAGTTCGCCAACCCCATCTCGGTTGAGCGCGCCTACGAACTCCTTGCCGAGGCCCCTGGCGTTGAGGTGACCGACATCCCGAACCCGCTGCAAGCTGCCGGTGCCGACCCCAGCTTCGTCGGCCGTATCCGCGCCGACGAAGGCGCCCCAGGAGGTAACGGTCTCGCCCTGTTTGTCAGCAACGACAACCTGCGAAAGGGAGCGGCGCTCAACGCCCTTCAAATCGCAGAATTGATCCAGTCGGTCCAGAATTCCTGATGACTGCGTTGCGAGGGTTCCTCATTGAGCAAGCTCTAATGTCGTCTTCTTACGCCTCGTCCTCGAACGTTCTGATCCCGGCTGCGTGTTGAGAACGGGTTGACTGAGGGCCAGATCAATGAGGGGTTCTTCGAGTAGAGGTCGGACGCATTCGAAGGCACGCCATCACCCGTTGACCGCAGACTGCATTCGACCTCGCATCGCCGCCGCCTGAAGGTCCAGCACGACGACCACGCGAAGAAAGAGCAGTACTGAGGTGCAGTTCGTCGTTTCTGTTGCCGCGATCGTTGGATGATTGGTTGCCCGTTGGCCACACGGCCCGGCTCGTGTATGAAGTTGTTGACGACATGTGGGACCTTCGTGCGGTGGACGCGGCGTACACGAACGGGACTGGTGCGCCACCGTTCAGTCCGCTGATGATGTTGCAGGTGGTGGTCAGCGCTTCCTCGAGCGGGGTGACTTTAGGGCGCGTGATCGAACGCCGCTGCCAGTTCAATGTGGCGTTTCGCTGGTTGTCAACAAACACGAAACCGGATTACAAGTCGTTGTCAAAGTTTTGTCTTCGCCATCTCGACGCGTCGGATGATCTGTTTGGACACGTGTTGGTGTTGTGTACGAACGCCGGTCTCGTCAAGTTGGCCCGTGTCGTACTTGATTGCACCAACGCGGTCAGGTCAGCGTCGAGGCCCACTGCACTGTCTTACTGTCGCCTGGTGAGACGGATCCCTGAGATCGAAGCCGATTGGGAATTGACAACGACGTGAAATGATTGAATGCCTACTGCAGGTTTGGTTAAGATCTACACGCTCACGTTCAAGCCACCTAGTGTCCTGTCAGGCTGTTCCGCCCACGAATTCGGTGTTGGTGACGTCGGCGCAATAACGGCCGAGCCGTTCAAGGATTTCGTCGGCGGTTTTGTGCCAGACGAACGGTTTCGGGTCTTCGTTCC
>Ga0335396_10001092_pt1 | contig 35990 bp, 40 predicted proteins | sample FRY02_FD_205743 | JGI IMG/M metagenome (GOLD analysis project Ga0335396, IMG submission 205743) | Freshwater microbial communities from Lake Fryxell liftoff mats and glacier meltwater in Antarctica - FRY-02 (spades assembly) (version 2) | ecosystem: Environmental > Aquatic > Freshwater > Ice >... | reverse complement strand
GGCATCGGCATGGTCAGTTACTTCGAGATGTGCGGCCTCGCGCCGTCACGAGTTTTGGCATCGCTGAACTACAGCGCTGGTGGATGGGAAGCCGCAACTGTTCGCGTCTTGCCAACCGCCAAGGTGCAGGTCGTGACCGGCACTTCACCGCACGGCCAAGGCCATGAAACATCTTGGGCGATGATCGCCTCAGAAAAACTTGGCATCCCCGTCGAAGACATTGTCGTGTTGCACAGCGACACGGCAATCGCGCCGCTCGGCCTCGACACATACGGCTCGCGCTCGTTGCCAGTCGGTGGCGTCGCGGTTGCTGGCGCGTGCGACAAGGTCATCGACAAGGCCCGACTGATTGCGGCCCACCAACTCGAGTGCTCGGCCGACGACCTTGAGTTCGCGGGCGGAGTGTTCAGTGTCAAGGGTTCGCCAGACCGCGCCGTGCCGATGGCGGCGATCGCCTTCGCGGCATTTACCGCCCACAATTTGCCCGACGGTCTCGAGCCGAACCTAGAAGCCCAGTACACCTATGACCCGCCGAACTTTTCGTGGCCGTTCGGCACGCACATCTGCGTGCTCGAGATCGACGTCGAAACCGGCAAGGTCGATGTGCTCAAGTATGTCGCCGTTGACGACTGCGGCGTGCAGATCAACCCGTTGATAGTTGAGGGTCAAGTACACGGCGGCGTGGTGCAAGGGCTCGCCCAAGCACTCTACGAAGAGGCCGTGCACGACAGCGATGGCAACCTCAAGAACGGTACTTTGGCCGAGTACTTGGTGCCAGCCGCGTGCGACGTACCGTCCATTACGACTGCTTTCACCGTCACGCCTTCACCAACAAATCAACTCGGCGTCAAGGGCATCGGCGAAGCGGGCACGATCGGCGCCGCGCCAGCGGTGATGAACGCCGTCGTCGACGCACTGTCGGGGCTCGGTATCACACACATGGACATGCCGGCGTCACCGAAGAACGTCTGGCGCGCAATTCAAACAGCAAGTTCGAAGAAGTAACCAGAGCAAATCGACTAGAGCAGAACGACCAGAACAAGTAGAGGGGACATCACCGTGATACCTGCAGCATTCGAATACAAGAGAGCATCTTCGGCGCAAGAAGCGATCGCGCTAATCACCCAGTACGGCGACGAGGCCAAGTTCCTCGCGGGCGGCCATAGTTTGATCCCGCTAATGAAATTGCGCCTCGCCCAGCCAACGATGTTGATCGACATCGGTCGCATCACAGACCTTTCGTACATCAAAGATTCGGGCGATCACATCGCCATTGGCGCGCTGACTAGACACATGGACGTTGAGAACTCGGAGTTGCTCAAGCAACACGTGCCGCTACTCGCCCACGCGGCCTCACACGTTGGCGACGCCCAGGTGCGCCACCGCGGCACTATCGGCGGCTCTCTTGCGCACGCCGACCCGGCCAGCGACCTGCCCGCGACAACGCTCGCGCTTGGAGCGACTTATATCGCCGTCGGCCCGAATGGCGAGCGCGCTATCGCCGCAAAAGATTTCTACAAAGGATTTCTGGAAAGCTCGCTGAATCCAGACGAGATCCTCACCGAAATTCGCGTACCTAAAATCACCGGTGCGGGCTGGGGCTTTCAGAAGTTCAACCGTCGCGCGCAAGACTGGGCAATCGTCGGCGTCGCCGCCTGGCGCAGCAAAGACGGCTCGGGAGTGGCCCTCGTCAACATGGGCTCGACGCCGATCCTGGCAGCCAGCGTTAGTGCTGCGCTCGCCAATGGGGCCTCCGTAGCAGACGCCGCCGACCTCGCTTCAGCCGAGGCCTCGCCGCAAGACGACCTCAACGCCACCAATGAATATCGTGTGCACCTGGCCAAGGTTTTGGTACGCCGCGCACTCGAGGACGCGTCTAAGTAATACTGCGGTAACACTGCGCACGCAACAAGTTCTTCGTCGGTCTACGCGGCGCACACGCATCGTCTCGCTGACGATCTACGTCGCGCTGTTCGTTTGGTCGGCCATCTATATCGGTCTGCCGACCGATCGTGTCGCAATAGTTTCGTGGATACTCGCCGCGTTCGCTTTTGCCAATGTCGGCAGGCCGTTGGTCGCACAGTGGCAAATGATCAAAGACTGGTCGATTTTTGCTGGTCTGCTATTTGCCTACGATTACAGCCGCGGACTCGCCGATCAACTCGGCCGTTCAGTTGATTTCACGGTCGCCCGCGGTATCGATCGCGTGCTCTTCTTCGGCGTCAACCCCAATGTCTGGCTGCAGCAACACCTGAACGTCTCGCCCAATTTGGCGTGGTACGAATACCCCCTGGCGATCACCTACATGACGCACTTCATCGTGCCGATCGGCGCTGCCATCTTTCTGTGGATCAAAAACCGCGAGCAGTGGGTTCTATACATGCGCCGGTTCGCAATTCTGTTGCTCAGCGGCGTCGCTACCTACATCGTCTTCCCGGTCGCGCCGCCGTGGATGGCCGCGCGCGACGGTTACACCGAACCACTGCGGCGCATCACCGCGCGCGGCTGGAGCAACATGGGCCTGGACACGGTCTCGAAAGTGTTTGAGCGCGGCACCGCGATCACCAACCCCGTCGCTGCAATGCCCTCGCTGCACGCCGCATTCGCGTTGTTCGTCGTCGTTTTCTTCTGGCGCCAGATGCCCACTTGGTTTCGCGGCGTCGCGCTGCTCTTGCCGGCGAGCATGGCGCTGTGTCTCGTGTATTTCGCCGAGCACTATGTCAGCGATGTGTTAGCGGGCTGGCTGTATGTCGCACTGGCGATGTGGCTGGCTAAAGAGTGGGAAGCCCGCGCTAGTTCGCCGCGCAGAACTAGCGCTTAAAAACTGAACTGCGCAGCCATGCGCGTAGCGATGTACGGCTTGAAGTACCGAGCCCGAACCTCGTCGTGAAGCCCAAACTCGTCGTACTTACGCCAGCCCTCGACATCGTCGAACGTAGCGACGACGACGAAGTCGGCATTAGCCGCGGCAGATACGCCGAGATTCGCGCCGCAGCGGTACTCGCGAATGCTGTCGATCTGCTCGGCCATCTTCATTAAGACTTCGACGCACACTTGCGCGTGATTCTCTGGCACAGATTCGTTCCACGTAAAGGCGGCAATGTGTTGAATCATCCGCTTACTGTAAACCTGCGTACGATCCGCCGTCGATCTGAATGCTCGTGCCCGTGATGTACTTGGCCTGCTCGCCGCACAGGTAGGCGACGGTCGCGCCAAAATCGGCGGGGTCGCCGATCACTCCTGCAGGAATGTCAAGAGTTGCCACATCGGGTGTCCCCCCGTACAACTGCGTGATGCGATCTGTGAGGTGCGTGCCCGGCTGCACCGTGTTTACCGTTACGCCATCTACCGCGACTTCGCGCGCAATCGTTTTCAAGTAACCAGTAACTCCGGCGCGCGCCGTGTTCGACAAAATCAAGTTCTCCATCGGCTGGCGCACGGCCAACGAAGTTATCGCCACCACCCGGCCCCAGCCTCGCGACTGCATCTGCGGAACCGCCACCGTGCACATGCCGACGACAGACAACAGGCTCTGCTGCAACCCCGCGATGTACCCATCGCTAGGCGTAGTCGCAAAGTTGCCGGCAGCTGGCCCGCCGCCATTGGTAACCAAAATATCGATGTGCCCGAGAGCGGCGATCGCCTGGCGCACAAACTCTGCGCCGCCGTCTTGCGTAGAAACATCGGCGACAATACCGACGCAGCCGTTGCCAATCTTTTTCGCCGCCGCGGCAACACGCTCGGCATCGCGACCGCAAATCACGACGCGCACGCCCTCGCTGGCAAGCGCGGCGGCGCTAGCGAAACCGAGACCCGCAGTGGAGGCGGCAACAGCCGCAGTGCGCTTTGAGATACCGAGGTCCACGTCGAAACGCTAGTACCGGACTCGACATATCAAACGAATAGCTCGCTGTGTGAACCAAGCCGTGCCAGCTGGAGAGTGGCAGGGTCTGGTTTCCTGTAGATCAGTAACAAATCAGGTTTGATGTGGCATTCACGGTAGCCCGCCCACTGGCCGCCTAAGTCATGGTCGCGCTGGCGTGGCGCCAATAATTGATCGGTGGCCAGCGCATTCAAAACGGACACCAAGTCGACGTCAAGTGTCGCCCGATGTTTACCTTTGGTCTCGCGCTTGTAGTCGCGTTTGAATCTTGTTGACCTGTCAATCGCCCGCATGCAGGTCTGCCATCAGTTCGTTAACACTGTCGAACCGCCTACCTTCCCCAGCCTCAAGCTCCGCAATAGCCCTACGCGTCGTGACGTTGGGAACCTTGACCTCGAAAGGCAAGCGGCGCTCAGAGGCAATACGCAACATCAGCAAGCGAATTGCGTCCGAAATAGACAAACCCATTGCCTCCAGCGCAGCGGCCGCTCGCTCCTTGGTGGCAGTATCAATGCGCGCACGAACATAGGTATCGGCGGTACTCATAGTGACTCTCCTTGAATCCATTTGTGAAACCCAATTGTAGTCACAACGAGACCACAAAACAAGTCATATCAGAATGTGTGGGGGGTCTCGGTTAAACTAGCCCAGTTAGGTGGTGAGAGCCCAATGGTTGGGTACCAAAAAGACGGGCGTTTCTTAGACGCGATTGCTGACGCCGTGCCATACCCGTATTGGGTAGACGATGCTGACGAGCCAGACGCCAACCCGATGTGCGTGCGCGACGAGCGTGCCGACCTATGTGTCGTCGGCGGCGGATACACGGGCTTGTGGACGGCGATTCTGGCGAAAGAACGCAACCCCGCGCGAGACGTAGTACTGATCGATGCGCACGAGGTCGGCTCTGCCGCCAGCGGCCGCAACGGCGGTTTCATGGACTCTTCGCTGACCCACGGTATCGGCAACGCCCAGGCCCGCTTCCCCAAGGAGGTCTCGTTACTCGAAGACCTCGGCCTCGAAAACCTTAACCAAATCGAAGCCGCGATCAAACGCTACAAAATCGATTGTGATTACGAACGCAACGGCGTGATCGAGATCGCCAGCACACGACACTCGCCCAACTATCTAGAAGAGTTGCGCGACGACTACGAGCAACTCGTAAAGATCGGCCACCAAGTTGAGTGGCTGAATCAAGAACAGGTACAGGCCAAAGTTGCTTCACCGATTTTCACCGGTGGAATGTGGCGCAAAGACACCGCCGCGCTCGTCGACCCGGCGCGCTTGGTATGGGGCCTAAAAGACGCCGCAACGTCGCTTGGCGTACGCATCTACGAAGACACGCGCGCGACCGGCCTCGACTATTCGAGTAACGGCGTCGTCGTCAATACTCCCCTCGCCGATATCAAAGCTGGTCACGTGGTGTTAGCGACGAACGCGTTCAAGCCGCTGTTGCGCCGCATGCGCAACTACATCGCCCCCGTTTACGATTACTGCCTCGTCACCGAACCACTCAATGCGCAGCAACTCGCCGCGGTCGGCTGGAAGCAACGCCAGGGATTATCTGACATCTCGAATCAGTTTCACTACTACCGACTCACCGCCGACAATCGGATCTTGTGGGGTGGCTACGACGCCGTGTACTTCTTCGGCGGCAAGATGAGCACCGATCTCGAATCGCGACCAGAGACTTGGGCGATGCTGTCGCAGCATTTTTTCGAAACATTTCCACAACTCGAGGGCATTCGCTTCTCACACGCGTGGGGCGGAGCCATCGACACCTGCAGCCGCTACAGCGTTTTCTGGGGTACGGCGATGCGTGATCGAGTCGCATACGCGATCGGATACACGGGCCTCGGCGTGGCTAGTTCGCGCTTCGGCGCCGAAGTGGCCCTCGATCTTTTAGACGGCCGCAAGACCGAGGCCACGGCAACCAAATTCGTACGCTCTAAGCCGACTCCGTTTCCACCCGAGCCGTTCAGGTTTATCGGCATTCAGGCGACCCGCTGGTCACTTAAGCGCGAAGACCACAGCGGCAAACGCAATTTGTGGCTACGCACGCTTGATCGCCTCGGCCTCGGCTTCGACACCTGAGCCGCACAGTGTAAGCCACTAGCCCATTAACCCGTAGCCTTGACTGATATGAGCGCCGCGAAAATAGGGTCACTGGCTTCGGTCGCCGATGTTCGCAGTCAACTCGCCGCCCACCAATACCTCGCCGACGATGGTTTGGCCACGGCGGTGTTTCTCGCGCTGACATTGAAGCGACCGCTACTGCTCGAGGGCGAGGCCGGCGTCGGTAAAACAGAACTGGCCAAGGTTTTGTCGTCAATGACAGGCGGCGAATTAATTCGCTTGCAGTGCTACGAGGGCATCGACTCTTCGCAGGCCGTCTACGACTGGGATTATTCGCGACAGTTGTTGCACCTGCGCGCCGCCGAGGCCTCGGGCGAGGCTGCATCCAAGGCGACAGCGCTGTTAGAGAACGAGTTGTACAACGAACGCTTCTTGATTCGCCGCGCACTGTTGCGCGCCATCGATCACCGCGAAGGCCCACCACCAGTTCTGCTGATCGATGAGATTGACCGCGCCGACGACGAGTTCGAGGCGTACCTGCTCGAGGTGCTCTCAGATTTTCAGATCACCGTTCCAGAACTGGGCACATTTCGCGCCAAGACCCCTCCGATTGTGATCCTCACTTCTAATCGCACCCGCGATGTGCACGACGCACTCAAGCGCCGCTGCCTGTACCACTGGGTCGATCACCCAGACTTCGAGCGCGAGGTCAGCATCGTGCGCACCCGCGTGCCCCAGGTAGCAGAGTCGCTCGCCCGCCAAGTTGCCGCCGCTGTCGAGGCGTTGCGGGCGTTGAACCTTTACAAGCCGCCAGGCGTCGCCGAAACGATCGACTGGGCAACTGCGCTCGGCATCCTCGGCGTGCGCGAACTAAACGACGGTGTGGTCGAGTCGACACTCGGCACCGTGCTCAAGTACCGCGAAGATCACGAGCGCGTGCGCGAACAGGGCGTCGGCATTCTTGTCAAGCAGGCCTTCGAGCGCGGGTTGCGCCAGAACTAGTTGGCGCGCAACAAATGAGCGCGATCGAATGCCACTAAAAGTCGTCTCGCAGTCAGAAGACATGGCGGTGGCATTCGCCAGGCTGTTGCGCGGGGCGGGCCTGGTCGTGCCGCTCGACTCAGTGCTCACATTCGTGCAGGCTCTCGATGTGATGGGCATCACCAACCGCGACGATGTCTATTGGGCGGCGCACACCACGCTGGTTCGCCGCACCGAAGATCGCCCACTGTTCAACGCCGCTTTCGCCGTCTTTTGGGAGCAGCGATCTGGCGAGCCTTCAACACAAGAGTCAGAACCGATCAGTGTCACGCTGTTACTGGACGACGGCAACGAAGCAGAAAATGAAGAAGAGGGCCGCGATCAAAACGAGCCCAGCATTACGATGCGATTTTCGGCCACCGAAACGCTACGCCAAAAAGACTTCGCCGACTACAACGACGACGAACTACGCGAATCGCAACACCTGATGCACTCTTTGCGACTGGCTGGCCCACCGCGGCAATCGATGCGCCTGCACAGGAGCAACAAGCGCGGCGTGCAACACGATTTGCGGCGCACGGTGCGCGCATCACTGGCCAACGAGGGCGAACCGATTCTGCGTTATTGGCGTGAGCCGGGCGTGCGCATGCGCCGCCTCGTCGTGCTGCTCGATGTCTCGGGCTCGATGGAGCCCTACGCGAGAGCACTGTTGCGGTTCATGCACGCCGCAGTGATCGGCCGTCAACGCGTCGAGGCATTTGCATTTGGCACTCGCCTCACGCGCATCACTAAAGAACTCGCCAACCGCGACCCAGACAAAGCCCTGACTCGCGCCAGCGCGCAGGTTCTAGACTGGAGCGGCGGCACACGCCTAGGTGAAAGCCTGCGCAAGTTCAACGACGATTGGGGCGTGCGCGGCATGGCCCGCGGCGCGATCGTGGTAATGCTCTCAGACGGCTGGGATCGCGGCGACCCACAGTTTCTGGCCGAGCAGATGCAGCGCCTGCAACGCGTCGCATTTCGCGTGGTGTGGGTCAACCCGCTCAAGGTCACGCCGGGTTACGCGCCGCTCGCGCGGGGCATGGCCGCCGCGCTGCCATTCGTTGATGACTTCGTCGAGGGCCATTCGCTGGCCGCCCTAGAACATCTCACCGCCGTGATTTCTCGCGATTAACTGATACTTACCTATATGCGCGAAATTCTTAACGACCTCGATCGCTGGAAGGCTAGTGGCAAGCGCATCGCCCTCGCCCGCGTGATCGACATCGAAGGCTCGGGCCCGCGCGACCCCGGCGCGTCGATGGCCGTTAATGAAGACGGCGAAGTCATCGGTTCTGTCAGCGGCGGTTGCGTCGAAGGCGCAGTCGTCGGCGAGGCGCTCGAGATTTTAAACGGCGACAACCAGCCGCGGCTCGTCAAGTTTGGTTATTCAGACGACGAGGCCTTCGCTGTCGGTCTAACGTGCGGCGGCATCATCCACTTATTCATTCAGCCGCTGACCTGGTGAAGTAAGGCGCAACCGTGACATCGCTATACCTGCAGTTTGCCGAGCGCGTGCGCAACAATTTACCCGTCGCGTTGCTCACGGTGATAGAGGGCCCGCACATCGGCGCGACGCTGATGGTCGTGCCCAACTCGCCAAACGTCGGCACTCTCGGCGATCTCGAACTAGATCGCGTTGCCGCGCGCGATGCGATCGGCGAACTCGAGGCGGGTCGCACCAGCGTTCGCCACTACGGCCCGAATGGGCAGACCACGCCCGAAGATTTGCTCGACATGGCGACAGTGCGCGTTTTCGTCGACTCGTTTTCGCCGCCGCCAATCATGTGGATATTTGGCGCCGTCGATTTCACCGCCGCGCTTGCCAAGGTCGCCAAGGTGCTCGGATATTATGTCGTGGTCTGCGATGCGCGCGAAGTATTTGCCACGCGCCGACGCTTCCCCATGGCCGACGAGGTATTGGTCTCATGGCCGCTGCCGCTGTTCAACGAGCGTGGCGCAAGTCTCGGCGCGCGCGACGCGGTGTGCATCATGACGCATGACCCAAAGTTTGATGTGCCAGCAATTGATGGCGCTCTAGCGACCGCAGTTGGCTACATCGGCGTGATGGGCAGCCGCAATACGCACGCTAAACGCTTAGAGCGACTCAACGAAGTCGGCATCAACAAGCCAACGCAATTGTCTCGCCTGATGGCGCCGATCGGCTTGGACATTGGCGCGCGCACGCCAGAAGAAACGGCGATCTCGATCGTCAGCGAAATCATTGCGCGGCGCACTGGCCGCAACGCGCCGTCGCTCAGCGGCGGCGACGGCCCGATCCACCGCTAATCATTGAAAAGCGATATTTCTAGATAGTGGGGTCGGCGTAACGCATCCAGCTAGCGATGCGCTCGTTCATCAACTGCACTTCGACGCTGCGCCCGCCGTACGGTGCTTGCAAAACTGCGCCGGGTACGCCGAGGTATATCGCGATGTGACCTGGCCGCCAGAGCAAGTCGCCGGGCTGCGCGTCTTTCGCGCTGATCTTCGTGGCGCCGTCGAACTGGGTTTTCGAACCGCGCGCAATTTCTACGCCCGCAACTCCCCACGCAAACTTTGTCAGGCCAGAGCAATCGAAGGCCTTCCCCGGGATCAAGGCGTTGAGTCGGTATGGCACGCCGACTTGTGAAAGTCCGGCGAAGATCGCGCGCTGATGGGCGAGGTCGGTGTTTACCCACGCCGACTGGAGGTCGCGCGCCACGACACCCAACATGAGGGCGATGTGCACGGCAAGTTCGTTCATCTGAAGCGTTAGGTTGGCAAGGTTTTTGGCGCTGCTGCTGTATTCGAATTCGTTGAGCGCGGCAAGTGTCCGCGCCCCCGAGTTTGAGATCAACACTTCGGCCATGTCGCTGATGACTTTCCCCGGCGCAATATTTGCCGGGACGATGTTTGCTGGCGCTGCCGCTGCCGGCGACGCCATCGCTACGAGCGCAAGCGTGACGAGTGCGAGTGCCACCAGCGCCGCAATCACGACGCCCAGCGGACGAATCGCACCAAGTCGGTGAGCGGGTATAGGTGAAGAGAGAGTCATTGTGGTGGGGCTTTTGAACTGGGCTGCGTCGGGGGGCGACACAGCCTCATGTTTCAACTACATGACATTGTATGTCACGTAACCGTAATATTTGGGGATACCCGCCCCATCGGGCAGGATTACGGTATGAGCCAAGCCCAGCACCGCTCAGGACGCACTGTGGCGCTCCTATTGGCTGCTGGGAGCGGCTCTAGGTTCCTCGGGGGCAGTCACAAACTGACCGCAGACCTGGCGGGTAAACCCGTCTACCAGTGGGCCCTAGAGGCGGCTCTGGATGCCGACATCGGGCCAGTCGTACTCGTCACCGGCGCCGTCGAGCTGACACTAAATCCAACCACGTCTACGAGCACTTCTATCACGGTCGTGCACAACCCGCAGTGGAGCACGGGCATGGCGGGCTCGCTACAAGTCGGCATCGCTACCGCCCGACAACTCGGTGCGGAGGCGGTTGTCGTCGGCCTCGCCGACCAACCGCTCGTAACGGTGACAGCCTGGCGACTGCTCGCCGCCTCGCCGTCACCGATTGCCGTTGCCACCTATAACGACAAGCGCGGCAACCCAGTGCGCTTGCACGCCGAACTGTGGGATGCGATCCCAAAATCTGGCGACGAAGGCGCGAGATCGCTGCTGCGTATCTACCCCGAACTCGTCGAAGAAGTATCCTGCAAGGGATCGTCGAGCGACATTGACACCCTCGAAGACCTGACCCGACTCAGCAACGAAATAAGAAAGCACGGCTAATGGATCTCAATCACGAATTCACCGTTGAAGTACCAGTGGCTGATGCGTGGGCCATCCTCACAGACCTGCAGCGCATCGCCCCGTGCCTACCCGGCGCCGAACTAACCGAAGTCGATGGCGATATTTACCGCGGTCAGGTCAAGGTCAAGGTAGGCCCGATCGTCGCCCAGTTCAAGGGCCAGGCCAGTTTCGTTTCCCGCGACGATACCGCACACACCGCCACATTGAAGGGCGAAGGCCGCGACGCTACGGGCAAGGGCACGGCCTCGGCTCTGATCACGGCGCAACTGACTGCCGTCACTCCAACGAGCACCAAGTGCACCGTGCACACCGACCTCACTATTTCTGGCAAGGTGGCCCAGTTTGGCCGCGGCGCGATGGCCGACATCAGCGACAAGTTGTTGACGCAATTCTCGGACAACCTCAATCAATTGATCTCATCCGGCGAGGCCGCACCGCAAACCGAAGTCACGCCGATCAATTTGCTTGAGGCCGCGGGCCTTCCGATCATCAAGCGCGTGGTCCCCCTCGTCGTCACCATCGTCGTGGCCGTGGCAGTGATCGTGCTCGTGTTTCGTGTCATCATCTAACACGGACATATCGCGGATAACCGAACTACTCGGTCGCAATCCGCAAGGAAACTTCGAGGTAGTAGTGCGCACGCAGCAGGGCGACCCCGTCGTGTTGCGCAACTCGCCGCTACTGCCAGACGGCACGCCGATGCCGACTCTGTATTGGCTGTGCGGCGCCAACGAGACAGTGCAAGTCGGCAGACTCGAGGCCACTGGCGCTGTCAACAGAGTCGAGGCCGAACTTAGCGCGACCGAGATCGCCGCTTCGCACGCGCGGTACGCCGCCGAGCGCGACGCACTGATCCCCGCCAATCACACCGGACCAAAACCGTTCGGCGGCGTTGGGGGCACGCGCATCGGCGTCAAATGCTTGCACGCCCATTTCGGATACTGGCTCGCCGGGGGGCAAGACCCTGTGGGCCAGTGGGTAGCCGACAAAATCGGCGCACAGCGCAGCGACTATCTAATCACGCCGCCCCGGTTAATTAAGGTGCCGCGGTTCACTAAACCGGTAGCGGCCATCGACATCGGCACAAACTCGACGAACCTGTTGATCGTCTCGCCAGACGGCGACGAACTCGTCCGCGAAGTGCACGTAACTCGAATCGGTGAGGGTGTCACCGACACCAGACTGCTCAGCGACGTCGCCATCGCCCGCACGCTGGCGCGCCTAGAAATTTATAGATCGCTGATCGAACAGCACGGCGCAGCCAAAATTCGCGTCGTCGCCACAGAGGCCTGCAGGCTGGCAACTAACTGTGGCCAATTCTTCGGCGCCGTCAAAGATCTGCTCGGCGTGACGCCAGAGTTGCTCTCGGGCGACGACGAGGGTCGAGCCGCCTACCGCGGCGCGCTCGGCGGCTGGTCGCCGACCGACGAACCGACCTTTGTCTTCGATATCGGAGGTGGCTCAACAGAATTCATGGTCGGTACAACAGTTCTGAGAAACGTCGTCAGCATCCCCGTCGGCGCCGTCGTCATCACCGAGAAAGAGTTTCATCGCGACCCGCCGCGACCAGAAGAATTAACCAACGCAATTGGTCTAGTCACCGATTTTCTCGACGACATCGTGCGCGATTATCCAGATCTATCTAGCGCCACTCGGGTTATCGGTGTAGCCGGCACGATCGTCACGGTCGCCGCGGTCGAACTCGGGTTAAAGACATTTGATGCTTCCCTCCTGCACGGCATGACGCTGACCCGCAGCGCCGCCGAAGACGTATTTCGCACCTTGGCGACAGAACCACTTGCCGACCGGCTGCACAACCCCGGCCTACCGCCAGATCGAGCCGACATAATTGTTGGCGGTTGCTGTGTGCTAGTGGCAATTATGCGTAAATTGCGCCTCGATTCGATAACTGTGTCGACGCGCAATATTCTTGATGGCATCGTCGCCGAACTTCTAGAAACTGAGGCCACATGAGCCGCTCAAGTCGCCACTTCGTGCACCCGGCCACCGATGCAGCAGTGGCGCTGCGACTATACGGCAAACGAGTGATGTTGCGCCCGATCACGGCGCAAGACTTCGAAGATTGGAGCGAGGTTCGCAAGCGTAACGGCGACTGGCTGCTGGTGTGGGAGCCACGCATGTCGATCGTCTCGCCAGACCCAGCCGAAAACCGCGATGCATTCGTGAGCCGCTGCGGCGCCCGAGATCGCGAGCGCACTGTCGGCACCAACTTTTCGTTCGGATTATTCGTCAACGGTCGGTGCGTCGGCGAGGTCAACTTAAATAATGTGCTACGCGGCGCGGCGCAATGCGCCACCATCGGATACTGGATAGACAAGGCCCATGCCGGCAACGGCTACGTTGCCGAGGCGGTTGTGGTGCTGGCGCGGTTTGCCTTCGACGAGCTGCGACTGCACCGCCTCGAGATCTGCATCATCCCCCGCAACACCAACAGCCGCCGCGTGATGCAAAAACTCAACTTCCGCGAAGAGGGCACAGCCGAACGCTTTCTAGAGATCAATGGGGTATGGGAAGATCACGTGCGTTACGGCTTCACGGTTGAAGAATGGGCCCAGCGAGCCGAAGAACTTTCGGTCGCCTGGCTATAACTGAACATTGCGACTAAACGCTGTAGCTATACATTTTAATTAAACGGCGTCGCGCAAATTCTCAATCTGTTTGGCGCGCTGGCGGCGTACGGCCTTACGCCGCTTCCACGCCTTCGACTTCCAGTGCCGAAAACTCGCTTTCTGCGCCAACTCAATACCGACCTCGGCATCGTGATGATGCATCGGTTTGAAATTTGGTCCGGGCTCGTTGACGTCGTCTGGTTCTACGCCGTGACTCACGAGATTGGCTACTTCGTGTAACTCGACAGAAATTCGGTGCCGCTCGCCGTGCGCGTGGGCTCGAGTTTCTATCTTGGGTGGAAGCACCGTCTGACGGTGCTGATGACGCTTGCTCATAACTGCCTCCTGTGATCCAGGTGAACTATTGGTATGTGCTTGCTCCCTTGACTCCACCATACACCCGATCACTCGACGCGTCTAGACGGCGCCGAAAAACTATTTTTTGCTGATCTTGGCTTTAAGTTCGGCGACCCGAACAGCAAAGTACGGCTGGTCGATGCTCCATACCTGGGGCCCGAGTTCGCGTTGCACCGCCTCGGCGTGTGTCTCAATGTCGGCCATCTCAGTGACCGTACGCTTTGTCACCGTCAACAATTCTTTGGGCACCGCCGCGGCCCGAGCGGCCATCGCCTGGGCGACCGTCAACAACTCGCTCTCATCGACGCAGCGCCACACCAGACCGGCCAGCTGGGCCTGCTCGCCGTCAAGAACCTCGCCAAAAATTACGGTGGCCATAGCCGTCTGCGGCCCCGCGATGCGCCGCAACATCCAGGTGTGACCCCCGCCGGGGTGAATACCGATATGCAAAAACCGCGTGTCGAACTTGGCGCGCTTAACAGCCAGGCGCACGTCGCACCCGAGCGCGAGGTTCATGCCGGCGCCCACGGCGGCGCCATTAACCGCGGCGATCGTCGGAAGTTCGCTGCGGGCGATGCGCAAAAAACCCTCATAGATAACGCCCAAAGAATTTTCGTTGGCCGATTCGAGATCAGAAAGGTTTGCGCCCGCGCAAAATGCCGAGCCTGCGCCCGTAACGACGATCGCGCCGATGTTTGGGTCATCCTCGATCGCGTCCATCGCCGCGACGATGTCGCCGACCATCTGGGCCGAGAGCAAGTTACGCTCAGATGGATTATTCAGCGTCAGTGTCGCCACCCGATCAACGACATTCAGCAGCACCAGGCTCATAGTCAAAGTCTCGCACACACGATGGCGTCTTTGTAAACCGCAGAGTATTGTGAAGAGCAATGCTCGACCATGTATTTACCGATGCAATTAGCGCGTTGCGCGATGCCTTCACGAGCGCATTCCTCGAACGGCAAGCATTTGAAGAACACTTTCAATCAGATGTGTTGCTCGGCGACCTCGTCTGGGAGACGAGTTACGGCCTGCCCGGTGAGGGCCAGCCGCCGCGGGTCGTCGCCCACATCACATTAAACTGGCCGAGTTCGAGCCAGACCATTTATCGCAGTTGGTATGTCGACGAGATTCTCGAGCGGCACCCAGTGATCGAAATCGAAATCGTGTTTCGCGTGCAACGGCTCGAGGGTCAGCCAGACCCTGCAATCGTCGATGACATCGCGATTGTGAACAGTCCCAAGATTGGCGGTGGACGCCTCGAGCGCGACAACATCACGGTCGAGATCTGCCACTCCAGCAACAGCGAAAACCCCGTCGACTACGCCCTCGAAATAACCTACGAGGGCGCCTACGAACTCGCCGAAGAAACTCTCTCTGACGGCGCCAGCAGTTTGCTCGACGATCACTTCGGGGCACTCGGCGGATGGGTGGCCTCGACTCTTGTAAAACTCGGCGACCTCAAACTCAGTTACCTGCCCGCCGAAGACGAGACCGAAATCTAATCTGCCGTCCTCGGGCGCGCAATAGTAATTAGCGGTTGCGTTCGGCGACAGCGTGCACTTCGATACCGCCGCGGGGACGCTGCGTCAGTTCGACTTTAACCCAGCGCGGCTTGACTGTGATCATCACTTCGTTAGCAATCTCCGCGGCCAGTGCCTCGGCGAACATCGGCATGTTACGAAAGCGCCACAGGTACAACTTCAGGCTCTTGGACTCGATGCAGTATCGGTCTGGCGCAAACTCGATGACGACCTTCGAGAGATCTGGTTGCGAGGTGACGGGGCAAATCGATGCCACCTCGTCACTCGTAAAGCGCACAGTTGAAACATGATCTGGCGCATGAAATACCTCGACATGATCGATCGGGTGGCGAACCGTCTCGCCCAGCACCGTCAGTTTGTCGTGCTCGATTTCGCCGTTACCCATGGCAACTAGCGTATTGGCAACAGGCTCGTTAACGATACGAGCGGGCGCGGCCCGACATGCGTGATCACCTCTGATGCTGCAATCGAGCCGACCCGGCCGCAGTATTCGATCGACTCGCCACGCGTAAACCCGTATAGGAAACCAGCCGCGTACAGATCGCCGGCGCCAGTGGCGTCGACTACATGGTCGACAGGTTCTGCCGAGATGTGCACGAGTTCGTCACCGCTGATAACTACCGAGCCCTTCTTCTCTCGCGTGATCGCGCCGAACTCGCAGTCTTCGCGCAGACGCGACAGCGCGGTGTCAAAATCTTCAATCTGGTACAGCGATTGCAATTCGGTCTCGTTGCAAAATAGAACGTCGACATCGTCTTTGATCAGTTTTAAGAAGTCATCGCGGTGGCGGTCGACGCAAAACGAATCTGACAACGTGAGCGACACCTTGCGCCCGGCGGCGTGCGCGTATTTCGATGCCGTGCGAAATGCTTCCTTGGCGGCATCGCGATCGAACAGGTAGCCCTCCAAAAATAAGACGGCCCCGGCGGTCACCGCGTCTCTCGAAATATCGGATGGCTCGAGCAGCGACGAAGCCCCCAAAAACGTGCTCATTGAACGCTGACCGTCTGGCGTTACCGCGATCACGCACCTGCCCGTTGGTTCGGTCGTGCTGTGCGCACCCGGGTGAAACTCCACGCCGACTTGCTTCATGTCGGCGGCAAAAATGTTGCCAAGATCGTCCGCAGCGATCTTGCCAATGAACCCTGCCCGCCCACCGAGACTGGCAATCCCGTAGGCGGTGTTGGCCGCCGACCCGCCACTGGTCTGGGTCGGGTTGGTGATTCGCGAATATAAGTGCTGTGAGCGTTGCGCGTCGACCAGCGTCATCGAGGCCTTGACCACCGACTCGCGAATCAAGAACTCGTCATCGACCGCGGCGATCACGTCGACCAGCGCGTTACCGATCGCCATTACGTCGTAGCGAACGCCGTCTTGGGCGGTCAGATCGATCGGGGGCACGTGTTGAAACACTACTTGCTTGGCGCATTACCCCAACTATGGTTTTTGAGATGGGCTCGATCGGCATCGCGCTAAGGGTGCATCGCGACGGCCGCATAGTTATCTTCACGCGCGGCGTGCGCGCGTTCGTCGACGGCATCACCTATGTGGTGCTGCCCGCATTTCTCTTGCACCTGGGTTTTAGCGGCGTGGAGGTCGGCGCCGTCGTCACGGCCTCGCTGCTGGGCTCTGCCGCGCTGACACTGACCGTCGGGGTGTGGGCGCACCGCTTCTCGCCCACGCGCCTGCTCGTGCTGTCTTCGCTGTTGATGATCGTCACGGGCGTCGCCTTCGGCCTGAGCACACCGTTCGTGGTTTTTCTCGTCGTCGCCGCAATCGGCACGATGAACCCAAGCGCCGGTGACGTCAGCGTGTTCTTGCCGCTCGAACAGGCATTGCTCTCTAGCGCCGTCAGCGACTCTGAGCGCACTGCCGTGTTCGCCGTCTACAACTTGGTCGGATCTCTGGTCGGCGCGTTAGGCGCATTGAGTGCGGGCATACCGCTGTGGTTGGCGGTTCGTGTTGGTCGCACCGCCGAGTTTGGTGACCGCGCCAGCTTCGTGCTCTACGGTCTCGCCGGCTTCGTGTTGCTGCTGGCATATTCGCAACTCTCGCCGCAGCATCGCCACACCGCGACAAAGAGCGAGCGCGCGCTCGGCGAATCTAAACGAATCGTCTACAAACTCGCAGCGCTGTTCAGCCTCGACTCGTTCGGTGGCGGTTTCGCAACTCAGGCAATTTTCGCGCTGTGGGTGTACCGCCGCTTCGAGATGTCGAGTTCAACTCTCGGCGCCGTGTTCTTCGCCACGGGCTTGCTCTCGGCACTGTCGTCGCTACTGGCGGTGCGGATCTCGAAAAAGATCGGCCTCGTGCGCACGATGGTGTTCACGCATATCCCCGCCAGCCTGCTCTTGGTCGGCGTGGTGTTGATGCCAAATGTGTGGCTGGCGATGACACTATTTATTTTGCGCGGCCTGCTCTCGCAGATGGACGTACCGGTGCGCACAAGTTACGTGATGGCCGTCGTGACCCCGGCAGAGCGAGCTGCTGCCGCGAGCATCACCAATGTGCCGCGCAGTTTGGCATCTGCGCTGCCGCCGATCGCAGCGGGCTGGATGCTCGATCAATCCAACTTCGCCTGGCCGTTTCTTTTTTGCGCGGCTTTCAAGATCACCTACGACCTGTTGCTGTTGTGGCAATTTCGCCACGTGCGCCCGCCAGAAGAGCGCTAGCCCGCGATTCGCGCTGCCGATGTTCGACTAGCGCGACTCTGCCTTGAGCATGCCATTAACGACCTTGTCGCGCAACTCGCGCTTCAAAAATTTGCCAGCGGCGTTGCGTGGCAGCGGCTCGCCCATGATCACAACATGGTTCGGGATCTTGAACTTGGCGATCTTGCCATCTAAGAAACTCCACAACTCTGCGGCCGTCAAATTCATGCCTTCGTTGGGCCAAATCGCCACGGCCACCTCTTCGCCAAGTCGCTCGTGGGGAACGCCGAAAACGGCGGCCTCATGCACGGCCGGGTGATCGTAAATAGCATTCTCGACTTCGGCACCGTAAATGTTCTCGCCCGCGCGCAGGATCATGTCTTTAACGCGGTCTTCGACGTACAAGAAACTATCGCTGTCAACGTGGCCGAGGTCGCCAGAGCGCAACCACCCGTCGACGATCGTCTCGGCGGTGGCGTCGGGGCGATTCCAGTATCCGCGAATCAGCATCGGGCCATAGAACCAGATTTCGCCGCTTTTGCCAGTCGGCACAGGCTGCAAGTTTTCGTCGCGAATTTCGATAATCATTGGCAGCGACGCGCGACCAGTGCTGGTGGGGTGCGAAACATAGGCCGAGCCGGCGTTGCCGGGGCCAAACGCGTTGGTTTCGGTCATGCCGTAACCCAATTGCGGGCTGCCGTTCTTCATCTTCGCTTCGACCTTGGCCACCAGCGAGGCGGGCGCTGGCGCGCCGCCGCCGCCGACCGCGCGCAAACTTGTCGTGTCGTACTTGGCGAAGTTTGGTGAGTTCACTAGATCCCAACTCTGCGTCGGCACGCCGACGAAATTGGTGATCTGCTCGCGCTCGATCATCTCTAGGGCCTTCTCGGCATCCCACTTGTACATAATCGCCAGCTTGAGACCGGCGATGAAGCAGCTCATCATCACGGGCACGCAACCGGTGACGTGAAACAGCGGCACGATCAAGATGAACGACGTCGGCAATTCTGGGCCGTCGACCTGCTTGAGCGTCACGCCTGCGAGACCGAGAATGCCATTGCGCGAAGCGAACGCCATCAACGAGCTGACGATCGCGCGGTGCGTCGAGACAGCGCCCTTTGGCCTGCCAGTCGTGCCCGAGGTGTACAAGATTGTGGCGTCGTCGTCTGGCGAGATGTCGGCGCCCGGGTGCTTGTCGCCGAGCGGAAGAACCTTCGCCCAGTTATCTACACCGCTCGGCAACGGCTTATCTGTGCGCGCCACCAACACCTTGATATTTTTCTTGGCACAGCTCTCGGCACCAATGTCGAATCGTTCTTGGTCGCAGATCAGCACGATTGCGCCGGAGTCTTCGAGTGCAAAATCCATCTCGTCTTGCGTCCACCACGAGTTCATCGAAACGTTAATTGCACCGACAGAAATAATTGCGGCGAACGATATGACCCACTCCGGGTAGTTGCGCATCGCGACGGCGACACGGTCGCCCTTTTTAATGCCATATACATTGATAAGCAACGACGCCAGCGCATCGATGTGATCGCTCGTCTTAGTAAACGTCCAGGTTTCGCCCTCGTAGACCAAGAAGGTTTTGTCGCCGTGGGCGCGAGAGCCTGCGAAAACCTGACCTAGGTGCGCTGGCGCGTTCTTGAAAACTCGCACCTTAGTGCCGAGCACCGTGGCGTCGACCAACTCAAAGATCTGACCCGGTGCGGTGACCGCTTCATTCGCCTCATCCCATGTCATCGCCATTACTGTTCCCCCGTGTCTAAGTTGAATTAACCGTGCGTCGTTCGTGCGTGTTGCACCGTTGCGTGGAGCTGAGGGGAATTGAACCCCTGGCCTGTACATTGCGAACGTACCGCTCTGCCAACTGAGCTACAGCCCCTTATTGCTCGTCAAACCCTAGCGGGCGAAGGGGTTATCTGAACTAGCCGAGGCCAGTCAAGGCCAGTCGAGTTCGAGCGCGCCGAGCGTCAGGCGACGCGTCGAAAATGCGATACGTAACGCTCGTTGTCGCGCTTGATACGCAACTGCACGAGCACGTAGCAATATCCGATCAACGCCAACAGACTGATCGTAAAAGCGTAAACCATCGCGGTCGAGCCGGTCGTGAAGGCGAGAAACAGCGATGCGCCAGTAACACCACTGAGGCCGACGACGAGGTTTTGGCGCTTCTGGCGCAAGATCGCCTGCGCGCTAATGCCCATACTTGGGCGGTGCTGGCGCGCGCCTTGCGGACGCACGATCGAGTTGGTGACGTGGTTGAGGCGACCGTTGTGGCGTGGGTTAGACGGCGCCAGAGGCCTAGCCATTCCTCGCAGTTGATTCTGGGGGCGACGCAGTCCGCTGTTTTCTAGCGAATACAACTGCCGGCGAAAATCGTTGACCGAGTTCGAAGGTGAGCCGTTGAGTCTGGCGCGCACGACCGGCGGCAGCAGTACCGCCAACCAAGCCGCGCCGACGATTAGCAGGATCAATTTACTCATTGTCACAATTGTATTACAGAATTGCTACAAAACCACCCTTTGCCGGTCTGGTCCTTACTCAGCAACGCCCCGCACGTAGGTCCCCTGACGCCCGCCCGACTTCTCCCACAGCGTCAGGTCGCCGATGACCATCTCCCGATCGGCACTCTTGCACATGTCGTAGATGGTCAGGGCGGCCACCGAGCAGGCGTGCAGTGCCTCCATCTCGACCCCGGTGCGGTCGATCGTGTCGACCTGGGCCTCGATGGCGATGTGGTCTTCGGAGATTTCGAAATTAATCGTCACCGCACCGATCAACAATGGATGACAAAGCGGAATCATGTCGGAGGTGCGCTTGGCCGCCTGAATGCCGGCCACGCGGGCAACCGCGATCACATCGCCCTTCTTCACTTCGCGATTAGCGATCGCCGCCGTCGTCTCAGGTTTCATGAACACCTTGCAGCGCGCCACCGCGCGACGATGCGTGGCGTCTTTTGGCGTGACGTCGACCATCCGCGCGTTGCCCATCGGGTCGAGGTGTGAAAAGTTGAGTTCGCCCATGTTGTTCAGCCTCCGATTTGGCTCGTTTAACTTGCCTCATATTCGCTGCGGCTTAGATTTTAGGTCGAAAAGGCACACAAACCCTAATCACCCATGACGCATTGCGGCGTCATTTCTGCTTGGGTACGCTCGTGTTGTGTATGCAATTACGCTTGGCTTCGATGTGTATGGAACGCTAATTGACACTCATGGCATAGTAATAAAATTAGAAAAGTACGTTGGTAGCAAAGCTCCAGAATTCTCTCGTGTTTGGCGCGAAAAACAGCTCGAGTATTCATTTCGTCGCGGCCTCATGCAGAACTACGAGAATTTTGGAGTCTGCACTAGCAACGCCCTTGACTACACCAACTCATTTTTCAAGAATCCTCTAAGCCAGCAAGCAAAAGAGGGGCTTCTGAATGAATATAAAACCCTGCCAGCATTTGATGACGTGAAGGAAGGATTGATTCGAGCAAAAGAATCTGGCTTTCGACTGTTTGCTTTCTCCAATGGCAGCGCAGATGCCGTGGAGACGTTATTGACGGCCGCAGGTATCAGAGACTTATTTCTTGGCGTTGTAAGCGTTGACGAGCTCAAATCATTTAAACCAAACCCTGCGGTTTATAGTCACTTTTTAAGAAAGTCTGGCTCCGTGGGTGCCAATGCTTGGCTTGTATCCGGCAATCCATTCGATGTCATAGGGGCTATTTCGTCGGGCATGCGCGCTGCATGGGTTCAGCGTTCACCTGAAGCATTATTCGACCCCTGGGGAGTAGAGCCAACAATCACCGTAAGTAGTCTCACTGGTTTGGCTGAGAAGATAACCAATGAATATGCAAACTCGAAACGATGACCGCCTAACTCTAAATTCGAGAGGGTCAATCAACTACACGGCCAAGGCCTGCGATTCATTGCTATCTGGTCTTCAGCCCAGCAGATACACGTCGACTTCGCCCCCGAGCGCTACCCCGTCGCCGTCTGGCACCTCGGCGAGTCCGTTAGCCATCGCCGTCGCGGCCAACTGGTGGCTGCCCTGCGGGCCCGTGTCGCGCACGTGCAGCCGGCCGTCGTTGGCAAATTCGCCGAACACTCGCATGTAATGAATCTTGCCGTCTTGCTTGCGCTTCAGCGGCGCGTCAGCGACGGCCCGCACGCTCAGGCGCAACAAGTCTCGCGTGTGCCCCATCATCTTGCGCAACGCTGGGCGTGCCATAAGTTCATAACTAATCATTGACGACACCGGGTTACCGGGCAGACCGAAAATGGGGATCGTGCGCCCGTCGTCGGCTAGAAGTCGCCCGAACGCAAACGGCTTGGCCGGCTTGATCGCCAACTGCATCCAATTCATGTTGGCGATTCGCGAGAGCACCGCCTTGACGATGTCGAAGTCGCCCATGCTCACGCCGCCGCTCGTAACAATCGCGTCGCAACGCATCGCTACTTCGCGCAAAGTTTTCTCGAGCAGCGCCTCGTCATCGGCGATCACGCCCAGGTTGATAACTTCGCAGCCCGTCGCGGCGATCATCGCCACCAACATCGTCAGGTTGCTCTCGCGAATCTGGCCGGGCTTGAGCGGCGAACCGTCAGTCACCAACTCGTCGCCAGTCGAGAGCATCGCCACCCTTGCCATCGGGTAGGCCATCACCGTGCGGGCATTGACGCTCGCCAACACGCCCGCGCCAGCCGCGTTAAGCACGCTGCCCGCCAAAAATACTTTGTCGCCGCGCGAGACATCGCTGCCCACTTCGCGAATTGCCTGATTGGTGGTAGCGACCTTCGTCAAGCGAACGTTTTCTTCGCCGATCTTTTGCGAGTCTTCGACCATCACCACGGCATCGGCGCCACTTGGTATCGGTGCACCGGTCATAATTCGCATCGCCTCGCCGCGCTTGATAGCAATTGTTGCAACAGCGCCAGCAGCAACCGTGCCGACGACCAGCAACTCGACGGGCACCGCCGCAACATCGTCGGCGCGCACCGCGTATCCGTCTACTGCCGAGTTGGCGAACGGGGGTACGTTCTCGCCGGCCACGACATCTTGCGCCAGCACTCGCCCCGCCATGTCATCGCACGCCACGAGCACGGGCGTAAGCGCGTCGCAGGCGTCGAGCACCGCCTGACGAGCTTCGCTAATCGAAATCATCAAGGGTGACGGTATCTGATCAAAGCCATGTAATGCTGTGGCGATGAACTACGCGCCTATTTCGGCTTCTGGCCTGCAATTGGGGTGGGCTAATTGGCACGGCGGCGAGACCAGCGCACAACTTGGCGCACAGACCGGCGCAAATCTCAGCACCGTCTCGCTGCGTTGGGAGAACGAAGGATGGACGGCCGACGGCGTAATCGCCAGCGACAAAGCGCACTTTGTATTGCGGCTTTCGGCGCAGTGGGCCGTGCAACAGTTTTTATTATTTCGCGACCTCGATGAGCCCGACCTGTGGCTCGCCAACTCGGGTGGGGGTCGCTGGGGCGAGATGAACGGCGCCCACCGCACCGAACTAGACGGCTGCGTCGACATCGATTTGGCGGGCACACCGTTCACGAACGCGATCCCGATTCGCAGGTTGCCGCTATTGGTCGGCCACAGCGCCACGCTGAGAGTGATCGCCGTCGATGTCGAGACTCTCGCCGTCACGATACAGCCGCAGATCTACACCCGCATTGACACGCACAGATGGCGGTACTCGAGCATGGCCCTACGCGGCGAAGTCGAAGTCAACGTGGACGAGATGGGTTTTGTAATTGACGAAGTCGGCGCGTTTCGCCGTATCAAAAACTTTTAGTCGGTGATTGCCGAGTACACCAACTGCCTCAGGTATGGGCGAATCGGGTAAGTGGTCGAAGGCATCAACTGGGTGAAGAACATCGCGGTGACTTCTTCGACCGGGTCGATCCAAAACGCGGTGCTTGCCGCGCCGCCCCAACTGTATGTACCCTTCGGGCACAACACGCGAGTGCTGGCCTGATCGATGACGACGGCGAAGCCGAGGCCAAAGCCGAGGCCGTCGTAGAAGATTTCTTCGCCGAGCGCACGGCCAAATGTGCTCACGTCTTGGTTGTTCGGCAGATGGTTCATCGTCATCAACTTGATGCTTGCAGGCGACAAGATGCGCACGTCGCCGAGCACGCCGCCGCCAGCCAGCATTTGTAAAAAACGGTAGTAGTCATACGCCGTTGAGATCAGGCCACCGCCGCCAGAAAACACCTTCGGCACCGACTTGGCGTAATCGCCCACCATGTCGTAGCGCTTCAGGCCAGAAGTTTTTTCGTCGACACCGTATAACGCCGCCAGCCTGTCCTGCTTTTCGACGGGCGCGTGAAACGCGGTGTCGTGCATGCCTAGCGGCCCCAAGATTCTGCTCTCGAAGAACTTGTCGAGAGACATCCCCGAGACGACCTCGACGACGCGGCCCAAAACATCGGTGGCCACACTGTAATCCCACGAAGTGCCCGGCTGAAACAGCAGCGGCATCGTGGCGACGCGATCGGCAAACGCTTCGAGTGAGTCAATTTTCGGGTTGCCCATCTCGAAACCGGCTCGGCGATAAATCTCGTCCACTGGGTGCGCGTAGTTATATGAATACGTCAACCCCGCGGTGTGCGACATCAGGTGCCAGATGCGCATCGGCTCGGTGATCGGGTCGGTGACCGGCTTTAACGCCGAACCACCGCGCCACACGCGCGTCTCTGCGAATGCCGGTATGTAGTCGCTAACAGGATCGTTGAGTTGCACCAGACCCTCTTCGGCGAGCATCATCAGCGCCACCGAGGTGATCGGCTTGGTCATCGAATAGATGCGGTACATCGTGTCTAACTCGGTCGGCAACTTGGCCTCGACATCGCGCATGCCGTAAGTGGCAACGTGCGCGAGTTGGCCCTTGCGGGCAACAGCCACTGTGTAGCCAGACAAACGACCGTCGTCTACATAGTCATGAAAGTGCGTGTCGATGCGCGCAAGGCGCTCGGCCGAAAAACCAACTTGCTTCGGCTCTACTTCTACTCTCAATTCGCCCATGATGCTCTCCTAGTTCGTTGTGTGATAGAGCCTACGAGTGAGTCGTCTCGCTAGCGAAAGCGGGAGCGCAGCCACTCTTCAAACGACGGCCCGACGTCTGGTCGCTTCAGCGCAAACTCGATCACGGCCTCGAGCCAACCCCGCGGCGTGCCCGTGTCGTGGCGCTCGATGTCGCTGACAATGCCCTGCAGGTGGCCTGCCTGCGCCGCGATCAGTAGCGCGTCGGTGAGTTGAATCTCGCCACTCGGCCCAGGTTGCAGCGCATCGATATCGTCGAGTATCTGCGGTGTCAACACGTAACGACCGATCAAGATGATGTCGCTTGGCGCTTCGTGCTCGTTGGGTTTCTCGACAACATCGGTTACTTGCACTACGCCGTCAGCGCCTGGCTCGGCGGCCACGCGCACGCATCCGTACGCCGAGACCTCGCTGCGATCAACGCGCTTCAAGCCGACCACGCTCTCTGATGTCTTCTTGCTGAGAGCGATCATCGCCGCGAGCAGCGAAGAGTCACCCATCAACTCGTCTGGCAGTAACACCGCGAATGACTCGCCCCCAATCGCCTTCCGTGCGCAGCCGATCGCGTGACCCAAACCGCGCGGCACATCTTGGTACACAACACTGACCTGCACGTCTGTGCCGATGCGCGCCAACCGCTCGGCCAACTCAATTCGGCCACTGTCGTGCACGCGGCGTACAACGTCTGGCGACGGCTTCAGGTACGACTCGATCGCACTCTTGGTCCGATTCGAAACCACCACGATGTGCTCAATCCCCGCGCCGATAGCCTCGTCCATCACTAATTGCAGTGCCGGAGTATCGAATATCGGCATCAACTCTTTGGGCACGGCCTTGGTCGCGGGCAAGAACCGAGTGCCGAGCCCGGCGGCGGGGATCACGGCGGTGCGAAATGTCATCTCAGCATCCTAGAATTACAAGTCGCATGCCCACCTATGTCTATAAGTTCATTGATTCAGGCGAGACCATCGAGGTTCAGCAAGCCTTTACCGACGAGGCTTTGACGTCTATCGCCCATCCCAGCGACGGCACGGTGCGCCCCATCAAAAAAGTGTTCACCCCCGTCGGCGTTTCGTTTAAGGGCGGCGGCTTCTATAAGACCGACAGCCGCTCGGGTGCACCAGCATCGAGCACAGCCGCCACGCCTGCGACTCCTGCCGCCAGTTCTAGCGATGGATCATCGGGCGGCGCCACGACTACCCCCGCGACCGCACCATCCAGTACACCAGCACCAGCACCTGCGCCCGCCAGCGCGCCAGCCAGCGCGCCAGCAAGTACACCAGCCAAATAACCGCGCAGATAATTCGCGTAATTTACGTATCGCCCGCGGTAATCGCTGCAATCGTGGCACCCCCTTGGCACACATCGTTGCACTATGCAACGCATCTCGATATCACAAACACTCGCCAGGTTTGCCGCGGCGACGAGGCCAGCAACAACCCGAATCTCCTCCTGGCTCGGCGTACGGTACGAAAAACTGTGTCGTAACCAAACCAAACAGCGCCAGGTCGTCATCGCTTTGGCGGTATTTACCGCTTTGATATTTTTTGTCAACGTCACACAGTTGCAGTCGCAACGCCAGCAACTGACGGCAACCACTAATGCGCTCATCGCCACACGCCCCATTAGCGCGGGCGAGTTGGTTGGGGCAACCGCCGCCGCCGCGTTTGCCCTACCATCGTCAATATTTGCGCCTGACGCAATTTCGAATCTTCCCCATCCGGCCTTCGCCTTACGCGACATCGGCGCCGGCGATCTGATAACCACTAGCAATGTCGCGACGCAACCCGCCGCGGTAAGCCTCGTGCCAGCTGGTTGGCGCATCGTGTCGATTACCCCGCAAGCGGCACTCCCGCCGATGAAACCTGGCGATCACGTCGACGTGATCGCCAACAACATTGTGCTCGTCGCCGACGCCATTGTTGTCTCGATAACGCTCGCCTCTCAGGTCGTAATCGCGATCCCTGCCGACGCCGCGGCAACTGTCGCTACTGCCGCCGCTTTCGGCGACGCCACGCTGGTAGTTGCGCCGTAAGACTTTTAGCGCAGACCGCTAGCGGCGACGCCGAGTATTGCTAGGCCAACGACCACTCTATAAATAACGAACGGCGTAAAACTGCGCGTGCGCAACATCCGAATCATTGCCCACATCGCCAGCCAACCAGAAACCCCAGAAGCAAGGATGCCTACAATCATCGGCACCAGCAAACCGTCGGGCATGCCATCAGAAGCCAATTTGAGAAGTTTGTAGGCGACGGCACCCGCAATCACAGGCACTCCCATCAAAAATGAAATCCTCGCCGCCGAGTCGCGCGTGAACCCTTGGCGTCGCGCCGCCGTGATCGTGATGCCCGAGCGGCTCGTACCGGGGTTGAGCGCCAGAACCTGGGCCAGGCCGAGCGTGAACGCATCGCGAGCGCCGAACGTTTCGATGTCGCGCACGCCAGTTTGGCGATCTGCCCACAACAAGATCACGCCGAACACAATCAGCGAACAGCCGATCAGCCACGGCTTGCCAAGGCGCTCGGTGATGTAGGCGTCGCCGATGCCGCCAGCGATCGCGGCTGGCAGCGCCGAGACCACGAACAACCACGCCATCCGCCCGTGCACGGTGGCGCGTTGCGAGCGCACGAACACAGCGCGCACCCCGTCACGAATGTAAACCTGCAACTCACGACGCAAATAAAACAGCATCGCCACCAGAGTGCCCAAATGCAACGCGGTGTCGAACGCCCTCTTGGCGGCGAGGTTGTTAGCAAAGTCGTTCCATCCAAAGAGCCAAGGCACGATAATTAAGTGACCGCTCGACGAGATCGGCAAAAACTCTGAGAGCCCCTGCACGATGCCGAGAATCACAGCGTGAAAAATTGACAAGGCTAAACTTTATACCAAAATCGTTTCAATGTTTGGCAGCCCCAGCAACGCTCGGTCTTGGGTGATGAGCGGTACTTGCAGTTCCATTGCAGTGGCCGCAATCCACAAGTCGTTGACTTCGACTGCGCGCCCACTTTCACGCAACATCACCCGCAGCGTGGCCCAGGCGTCGGCGATCTGCTGGTCAATCTCGATCGGGTTGAATTGCAAAGCCTGACGATACGTCCTCATCCGCTTGCCCTGCAGAAACACGTCCTTGGCGGTGAGCACACCAACTTGCAATTCGGCTAGCGTCACGATTGACACCGCAAACTCGTCCGGCAACAAGTCGACGTTGATTTCCCGTCCTGACTCGAATGCTACGAAAACGCTCGTGTCTAATAATCCGCGCGACATCTACGCGCCACTTGGTTTCGTATCGTCGCCCCAGCGCGCATCATCGCGCTTGTCTAGGTCGAGGTTGGTTTGCTCGCTCGGCCCGCGAATGTCGTCCAACATCGCCGGGTCGGCGGGGTGAAAGTTGGCAAAGAACTCGCCCTTTGGCACCCACCGTCGTTTCACGACGATCGGCTTTAATTCGGCTGTCGGCACCCCGTCAATGGTGATCACGATGGTCTCCCCTTTTTGTGCTCGCATAATCAATTCGCGCGTATTGTTGCGCAATTCTCGCGAGGCCACCTCTGTCATAACCTCACTGTAGCATGTGTGCTACAGTCGCATTTTCTGGCCGATTTGGCTAGGCGCCGCTCATCGTGACGTCGCGAATCACCATCGTCAGGCCCGCGGCTCGACTCGGCAGCCAATCGACGTCGTTGCCGAGCGCCACAACATCGAGCAACATCTTCTGCAGCGTGCTGGCGATCGTGAACTCGCGCACCGGCGCGCCGACCTGGCCATTATTTATCAACAGGCCAGACGCGCCCGTCGAGAAGTCACCAGAGATCGGGTTGACGCCGCTGTGCAGTCCCTGCACCATCTGCACCCATACGCCGTCTTCAACTTCGGCAATCAGTTGTTGTTGTGTCTTCGTGCCTGGCGTCAGTTGCAACGCCATGCAGCCCACGCCGGGCGAACCAGCGAAGCCACCGCGCACTCCGTTGCCCGTGCTCACAGTATTCATGCGCCGCGCGCTGTACGACGAGTGCACAAACTTCTTGAGCACGCCGTTTTCGATCAACACATTGCGCCGCGCGGCCAGACCCTCACCGTCGATGTCGGTGGCCGTGTACGCCAGGGGGTTTGTCGGATCGTCGATGAGCGTGATGCGCGAGTCGGCGACCTGATCGCCGAGCCGATCAGCAAAAAAACTGCGGCCCTTCGACACGCTCTCGCCGTTCAGAGTGCTCGAGATGATGCCCAAGAACTGCGCCGTCACATAGGGGTCGAGCACGACAGTGACGCGCTTCGACGGCGGCTTGATCGCGCCCAACAATCGCGTGGCGCGGTCGGCGGCTTCGCGCGCCGCCTTGTTCAGATCAAACTCTTTCGGCGAGTCGCCGACAGAGAAACCAAAACCAGTTTGCGTCTCGTCGCCGTCGTCAGCGAGCGTCGAAACCGACACGTAACAAGAGTTGCCACGACCGCTCTCACGAATGCCCGTGGTCGTAGAGACCGCGGTCTCGCCCCAGCCGTCGTCGTAATTAGATTCTTCGACGCGAATACGTGAATCTATAGCGAGCGTGAGCTGTTCGAGTTCTTTGGTCAGCGCGATCTTGTTCGGCGTTAAATAGTTGGCAAGCTCTTCGTCCCAAAATTTTTGTGGCACGGGCACAACGCCGTCTGGCTCGGCGAGGCCCGCGTACTCGTCGATCGTGCCGAACTGCACGTTGTCGCGCGCCTCTGCCAAGACCTCGGCAACCGCCGCGGGGTCGAGCGTGCCGGCGTAGGCGAAGCCGGTGCGACCATCTTTTATTACGCGAATGCCCACACCCTCGCTCTGCGCTGAAACGAAGTGTTCGACCTCGCCTTGATAAACGCGAATCGCGGTCTCGCCCCCGCGACCCACATAAGCCTCGATTTGCTCACCCAGCGCGGCCTGCCCGACCACGCGGTCGGCGATCGCCTGTAGGTCTGGCACTTCTACGCTCATGCCGCCGTGCCGCCAATGGTCATCGACTTAACGCGCAGCGTTGGCTGCCCATCGCCGACTGGCACACCCTGGCCGTCTTTGCCGCACATGCCAGGGTTGCCCATCGCAAAGTCGTTGCCGAGCATGTCGATGTCTTGCAACACCTGCGGGCCGTTGCCGATGAGGTTGCCCTCGCGCAGCGGCTCGGTGATTTCGCCGTTTTCAATCAGGTACGCCTCGGTCATGCCGAACACGAAATCGCCGCTCGCGGTGTCGACGCTGCCGCCGCCGAGTTTGGCCACATACACGCCACGCTCCGTGGCGCGCACGATGTCGTCTGGCTCTTCTTGGCCGTTGAGCACGAAAGTATTCGTCATGCGCACCATCGGCAAGTCGGCGTAACTCTGGCGACGACCGTTGCCACTCTGAAGATGCCCCTCTTTGCGCGCGCGCAGGTAATCCCACATGTAGTCGGTGAGCACGCCGTTCTCGATCAAGACATTTCGTTGCGACGGGTGACCCTCGTCGTCGATACCAATCGCGCCCCACTCGCCCGTCATCGTGCCGTCGTCAACGAGCGTCACGAACGGCGCCGCGACCGACTGACCGACCTTGTCGCGATAAACGCTGGCGCCCTTGCCGACCAAGTCTGCCTCGAGGCCGTGTCCGCAGGCCTCGTGAAACAACACGCCACCGCTGCCGCGCTTAATCACAACGGGCATGCTGCCCGACGGTGCTGGACGCGCCTTGAGTTTCGTGATCGCCTGCTTGGCAGCACGCACCGCGAGTTCTTCGACATCGTGCTCGTCGAACAACTCGAAACCAATCGTGTGGCCAAGCGAGTCATAACCGGTTTGCATGCCCGCGTCGCCGCTGGCGACCACGCTGACGCGAAACAGCGTGCGCACCTGGTCGTCGGCGCTAAACACGCCATCGCTGTTGGCGATCAAGATGCGCTTCATCGAGTCGCCGTAGCCAGCAGAGACCTGCACGACCGACCCGTCTACCGAACGCGCTGCGGCGTCAACGCGCATCAACATCTCAACCTTGCGCGCCTTGGCGACTTCGTCTGGCGCGATGCGCACAGTGTTGACGGGGTGACGCAGCAACGGCCGCAGCGCGATCTTGTGCACCTCGCCGTCGCCTTGCTTGGCGGCTTCGGCTGCGGCCAAAGCGGCGGCCAACAATCCGCGCTCCGAAAGATCTGAAGTGTGCGCAAAACCTGTCGTCTCGCCGGCGACTACGCGAATGCCCGCGCCGCGATCGCGACCGCTCGTAACCTGCTCGACCTTGCCGTCGTCGAGGCCCGCCGAAGTTGAGCGCTTGTCCTCTATATAGATCTCTGCAAACTCGGCGCCCGTGCTGCGGCCCTTGGCCAGCACCTTGGCTATAACGTCGGCTTCGACTAGTGGCTGCAACTGTGCTTTCGACGATGTGGACGACTGTGATGACATTGCGCCAGCCTACCTAAGCCCCGTGCATGGTAACCACGGCCTGCACGTCCTCGCCTAATATTTGTGTGTGAATATCAAGCAGGAGAATTTTAGCGAACCCGCCGCCGCGCCCGTCACCGCACGCCATCACCGCACCGTGTGGTGGAAGGAGGCGCTGATCATCGGCACCTTCTATTCGCTCTACACGCTGATGCGCAACCAGTTCGGCTCGCAACTGGTCAACGGCGTCGACATCCCCGAGCACGCCTTCACCAACGCAATGCGTGTGATTCGCTTCGAGCGATTCATCGGCCTGTACCACGAAGAATCGATTCAAGATATTTTTCTGCCGCACCTGTGGTTAATCAAAACCATGAATGCCTATTACGGCACCGCGCACTTCTTTGTCACGATGGCAGTGTTCATCGTGCTGTTCAAAAAACGCCCCGATGTCTTCCCGCAGTGGCGCAACACTCTCGCTGCGATGACTGCGCTTGCGATTCTCGGGTTCGCACTGTTTCCACTAATGCCGCCGCGCCTACTCGATGCGCCGTGCCCGCCTGTCGGCCGCGGAGGCGAGTGCATCGAGTCGCCATTGCGCAATTACAACGGTGCCACCAACTTCGGTTTCGTCGACACGATCAGCACTCTCGGCGGCCCTTGGGCATTCAACAAAGGCCCTGGCGCGACACTCTCTAATCAGTACGCGGCGATGCCGTCCCTGCACATCGGCTGGTCAACTTGGTGCGCTTTTGCGTTGTGGCCGATTGCTCGCAAGCGATGGACGCGCGCCGCGCTGTTCATTTACCCAGCGATCACCCTGTTTTCCATCATCATCACGGGCAACCACTTCTGGCTCGACGGCATCGGCGGCATAGTGGTCTTTACCATCGGTTTCGCGATTGGCACTACGACCCATCGCTACAACCACCGTCGATTGGACCGTAAGTTGGCTTCTCACCCGACGTTCTAGTGCGCAGCCTAATTATTACAAAACGAATGGGGTGGTCTTGCGACCACCCCATTCGTAAATTAATTGTTACATCTGTTGCTAGAGAATATGACTTACGTATTCTTTGGCAAGAGCAGTACCCAGGTATTAGTTGCGATCTTCAACAAGTTGCCGTACTGATATGACCCACTGTCAAAAGCAACGACCACTGATCCACCGTTCAAAGTGACGCCCGTAGCAGGTGCCAGGATAATTCCACCAGAACCAATTTGACCGATTTCAATTTTGGTACCGATCGGAAATGCAACTGACGAGTTCACTGGAATTGTGATGCCAATGGCTCCCGTAGTTGATGACGTAATGAACTTTCCGGCATCAGCAAGGGCCAAGGTATAACCGGATCCTGTCTGGGCGTTGATTGTCACCGGCGAAATCGAGCCAGAAGTACCCGTCAGGCCAGTCGCACCAGTCGCACCAGTCGCACCAGTCACACCAGTCGGACCAGTTTGGCCGAGCACCAATTTTCTTTCGTTTGACTTGCAGGCCCCGCCCTTCGAGTAGCGCAACGCTCCCGATGACTTGCTTGCACACACGGTGACCGTGGAGCCTGCCGTTGCGGCGTGTGCCACTGCAACACCGCTAACACCCAAAGCCGCCGCCACGATGGCGATGGCTAGACGCTTGCTCAGCCCTCGTGAATTTGGCACTTGTAGTCTTGATTCGTTCATAGTTACCTCCAATAGTTAATAGACCTGCCTGTCTCTACAGCCTACCCAGCTCCCAGAAAACCCTGTGTCCAACGGGGGTATCGTAAAAGGGCTATGGCTCTCGTAGATATTCGCCAACCCAGCGACCTTCGCAACCTCAACATCACCCAACTAAAAGAACTGGCGGGCGAGATTCGCGAATTCATCGTCGACGCCGTTTCTGAAACAGGCGGGCACCTCGGCTCTAATCTTGGAGCGGTCGAACTCACACTCGCATTACATCGCGTTTTCGATTCTCCGCGCGACGCCATCTTGTGGGACACGGGGCACCAGTCGTACGTGCACAAAATCGTCACTGGGCGTCGCGGGGGGTTCAGTAAGTTGCGCACCGCGAATGGCCTGTCCGGCTACCCGAGTCGCGAAGAGAGTATTCATGACTTCATTGAAAACAGCCACGCCTCAACCGTGCTCAGTTACGCCTACGGCCTGGCGGTCGCCCGCGACACCGGCGCTACGCCAGACCGCCGCCACGTGGTCGCCGTAATCGGCGACGGCTCGATGACTGGCGGCATGGCCTACGAGGCACTCAACAACCTGGGCCACAGCAACAAGCGAGTGATCATTGTGCTCAACGACAACGGCCGCAGTTATGCACCGACGATTTCTAATCTCACGCAGGCCGATTTGCTAGAAGATGAAATTGCTGCGCTGCCTAAAGCAAAAAAGAATAACCGCATCACGCAAAAACTCGCCAGCAAACTTACTGACATCCGCCTGAACCCTGTGTATGTTCGTCGTCAGCGCAAGATCGAAAGATTTCTGCGCGACCTGCCACTCGTGGGCACGCAGGCCGAGCGCGGTCTCGATGCGTTCAAGGCTGGTGTACGCGAGTTCTTGCAACCGCCAGCATTCTTTGAAGCTCTCGGCGTGCGCTACGTCGGCCCGATCGACGGCCACAACATTGAGACGCTTGAGTACGCCTTTGCGGCGGCCCAGCAACGCGTCGAAGAAGGCCCGATCGTCATTCACGTAATCACTCAAAAGGGTCGAGGTTATTCCCCTGCAGAGGATGACGATGAAAAACACCTTCACGATGCGCCGATCTTTGACCCGATCAAGGGCCCGCCCAAGTCGATCCCAACCGGTTATACACACGCGTTTTCGGACGCGATTCTCAAACTCGCCGAGCAAGATCATCGCGTCGTCGCCATCACCGCCGCAATGCCAGGCCCGACTGGCCTGATTCAGTTTCAAGAGCGCTTCCCCGATCGTTTCTTCGATGTCGGCATCGCCGAGCAACACGCCGTCACCGCCGCCGCGGGCATGGCGATGGGCGGCCTGCGCCCGATCGTTGCCTTGTATTCGACATTTCTCAATCGCGCCTGGGATCAGGTGGTCTTCGACGTAGCACTGCACCGCTTGCCAGTCATCTTTTGTCTCGACCGCGCGGGCATCACTGGCGACGATGGCCCGAGCCACCACGGCATCTACGACATGGCGCTGCTCTCTAAAGTGCCGGGCATGCGCGTGCTGGCGCCGTCGAGCGTGCAAGAACTGCAACAGATGATGAGCGATGCGTTGCAACTCGCCGACAGCGGCCCCGTCGCTATTCGCTACCCCAAGGGCAGGGCCCGCGAGGTTGGCGAACGCGAAGTCGGTAGCGGCCTGGCCGCGCACCAACTGCTCGCCGACAACACCAACAACCTTTGCATCTTGGCCGTCGGCAAACTCGTTGGCGCCGCCGCCGAAGCCGCCGCAAGCTTGGCTGCCACCGGCATCAACATCACGCTGTGGGACGTGCGCTCTTGTGCGCCCCTCGACCCCGTGATGATCGCCGATGCCGCCACCCACAACATCGTCATCACCGTCGAAGACGGTATTCGCGACGGCGGTATCGGCATGGCTATGGCCGACGCAATCCACGCCAGCCCTAACACGAAGGCCGCCGTACATGTCTTGGGCGTGCCGACGAAGTTCATCCCCCAGGCCAAACCAGACGCGATTCTGGCGCAACTCGGCCTTGACGCAAGGGGTATTGTTAACCAAGTAACAGGATTGTTGAAGGGTTAGTCGCGATGACACAAATCAACGGCAAGATCATCCAAATCGATGGCCGCGATCGCCGTCCGTGGGCTGTCATCTCGCGCGAGAAATTACTTGAGGCCGCCGTTGCCGAGATCGCCGACCGCGGTTACGAAAACGCCCGCCTCGTCGACATCGCGGCCCGCGCCGACCTCACCGTCGGTTCTGTGTACACGTGGTTTAAAAACAAGAGCGACTTGTTCAACGCCGCGCTCGAATACGCGATCACTACGCAACAAGAACGCAACCAGGTTCAACTCGAGTCGGAAGAAACTCTCAAGGGTCAGGCGCATTGGATCCTGATGATCGGATCCCTCGCCCCCCGCCACGGCGCCACCGACAGCGGCCCAACACCCGCGCAAAAATTACTGATCGAAGCGCTCAAGGCCGCCTGGCGCGACGAAGATTCGCGCGATGTGATCATGCCTCAGATCGCGGGCCTGCTGGCGCAATACGAAAACACCATTCGCCAGGGCATGGCCGAGGGCTCGATTTCTACCGACCTCGATGCGCAGTTGTTGGCGCGCCTCTTTATGGCCTTCCCCATCGGATTATCGATGCTGACGCTGGCCGGGCTACCAGACCCGGACCCAGCGTCGTTTATTCCTTTCTTTCAGCGCTTCGGCGAAACGCTCAAGCCACGCGTCTAGTCAGATGGCTTAAACAGCAAAAGTTCACCTAGATCTGGCCTAGCGTGATGCCCATGCCGAGTACTACGCCGAACCCCGCCGAAAACCCCAAATCGGGTCTGGCCCTAGAGCTGGCGCTGGGTTTGCGCCTGGCCGATGCCGCAGACACGGTCAGCCTCGCGGGCTTTAAAGACAGGGCCTTTTCAGTGAGCCGTAAGGCCGACAACACCGAAGTTACCGAGGTCGATAGGGC
>Ga0335396_10001078_pt1 | contig 36251 bp, 30 predicted proteins | sample FRY02_FD_205743 | JGI IMG/M metagenome (GOLD analysis project Ga0335396, IMG submission 205743) | Freshwater microbial communities from Lake Fryxell liftoff mats and glacier meltwater in Antarctica - FRY-02 (spades assembly) (version 2) | ecosystem: Environmental > Aquatic > Freshwater > Ice >... | reverse complement strand
TTGAAGCTCGTAGTTCCATGGTTCGATTCGGTTTCACCGAGCCCGAACTCATTGGCGCTTTAGCCAACCCAAAGATTCGCGAGGCACTTGCCATGGGTCGAATCTTCATTGAAGGTTTGTCCATTCATCTACCCATTGAACGCTCCTCACCCGATTCACACGCGGTCGAAGTGATGCGCTGGGCGGGATTGTGGGAGAGGGAAACGGCCGTCTGGGAGGGCCACTCACCCCCAGCACCGGTGATCTGGGTTTCCCATTGCAGCGACGCCGAACTTGCAACAATCCGTGCGAGCGTGAGTGAACTGATCGTGCGCGTGCGTGTTGGTACTCGGCTCTGGTTGGGGGACCGGTCGGCGCTGACCGCCTCAGGGACCGTGTTGGCAGTACACCCGGTTGCTGAGGGTGTGAAAGTCGGTTACCGCCAACGTAGCGCTGGCAAGAATGCAACTCTGATTGTTGTTAGCGGTGGCACCGCCCACGGAATTGGTTTGAGTGCCCCCTCACCTACTACTTCGCTGCGCCAGCGGGTTACTTCCTTTGGGATTGGCGCCCTCGACGCGGCCGGTCGAGCAATGTCACCGTTTAGCCTTGGTGGCAAACAACGCTGGTTTGCCGAACCCCCGCACCAGCATGTTTCCATGCTGTGGTTGAACAACGAATCGGTGCTGCCTCGGATCGGTGATCAGCTCACTGCTGATGTTCGATTCACCACTACCCGGTTTGATTCCATTTCAATTTCGTAATCTCCGCCGCTGTTCGAATTAGTTCAAGAATCGAATCAACGGGAAATTCCATCAAAGCGTCGAGTTCCAACTCAAGTTCTTCTCGCTCTTTTTATGAATCGATTTGAATTCGAACGGTCATATTTGCAGTAACTATGTGGTTAAGCGCTCAGCAATGTGACCTTGGGCGTACCTAGTGCACGCTCCTGATTTAGATCCCAAGCACTCTGTAGCGCAAGCCATGCCCTAGCTGTGCTTACCCCTGCAGCTTCCAATCGAATTGCCAGATTGGGTGAGATCCGTGAATGTTCATGCATGACTCGACTCAAGGTCACTCTGGATACCCCAAGCCGCTGGGCTGCCTCATTCACGCTAATTCCAAGCTCTGCCAAAACATCCTCTCGTAGGATCGAACCAGGATGCACTGAATTTTTCATTTCCGTTTTTTCCTTTTCTTTAGTGGTAGTCCAAATAATCAACGAGCTCAACATCGCCATCAACAAACCGGTAAATTACGCGCCAATTTCCACTTATCGAAATTGACCAGTGATTCCTGAGCGGTCCTGGGAGTGCATGCGTTCGAAATCCGGGAATTTCCAATTCCCTAGGCTCTCGAGCGACGTCCAATATGGACAAGACCCGCAGAAGCTTGGGTGCGTGCCTCGGATTTACTCCACGTGCCGACCCAGTCCTGAATAAATTCTCGAACCCTTTGTTTCGAAAGCTCAGGATCACTAACAATGTGTATCATGTAACGATACACATTACATGCCGTGTTGAGAATTTGAGCGTGCGCCACTACGAGGGACCGGTCCTTTCAGAGCGAATATCGCGGATCACCATGGCGGCGAAGTAGAGGGTTGCAGCAATGTGCACAAAGGTTGCTGCGGCATACCACTGCGGAGTGAGGGTTTTTGAGTCGTCGAGACCATAACCTGCGAGGAACCACCAGATCGCGGCGAAGTAGATCACTTCACCGAACTGCCAAATGAGAAAGTCGCGCCAGTTGGGTCGGGCCAGCACTGCGAGGGGCACCAGCCAAAGAACGTACTGCGGTGAATACACCTTGTTGGTGATGACAAAGGCGGCGAGAATCAAGAATGAAATCTGCGCGATGTTTGGTGTTGTCGGTGCCTTCTTGACTAAGACCGCGATTGCAATGAGAAGGAGTGCGAAGAGTGCCGTTGAGGCAATGTTGAGTAGGTTCTCCGGGATTGTTGGTAGCCCGATTTGGGTGATCGCGTACCAAAAGGAACCGAAGTCAATTGCTCGACCGAAGTTGAAAGTGTAGAAGGTGACCCAGCCTTCAAAGTTTGCAATTGCGAACGGGATGTTGACCGAAAGGAAGGCCATAATTGCCGCGAGGATCAGGTTTATTGTTGGTCGCCATGATTTTGTTCGCCACGCTAAGAGAATAAAACCAATGAGTAAAAAGACCGGGTAAAACTTTGATGCAATTGCCAGACCGAGGAAGACACCGGTGAGTGTTGGTTTGTCTTTTGACCACGCAAGAAATGCCAGGGCAACGAGTGCGATCGGGATGAGGTCCCAGTTGATTGTTGCCGCAAGGATCATGGTCGGTGCAAACACGATCATGGCTGCACGCCACGGGTCTTTTGGTTTGGTGAGTGCTGTTGCGATCACCGTGATGACAAAGGGAATGAACAGCAGCACGACATTGACATCGAAGAAGGCGCGGTAACCGTCGGGGTAGAGGGACACAACCCAACCGGTAATGAGCGCCGCGATATACATGAAAATACCGGTGCCAACCGGATACTCCAAATAGATACCGTTTGACCCCGGTTGGACATAGGGAATTATTCCTTCGGCAAAGCCGCGGTCAACGTAAAGCGGCGGGATATCTGAGTAACAGAGGTGCATGTAGCGCTGTGGATCAGCCCAACCATTTGCAATACATGAGAAATCTAAGAAGTAACCGATCGCGTAAGTGAACGCCGCCAGGATGATCAGGGTGTAGAGCGGTGGGAGGAGCGTGTAGCCCCGGTTGGCGAGCTGACCAAATGGTCCACCCAAGCGCTCGGTGATTTTTGAGTCGCTCACGGTTGAATTATGGTCGGCCTTCATCTATTGGTTGATCCGTTGGGGCCGGTTCGGGCCCAAACTCATTCGTTGGTTCGGTCGTTGGTTCGGTCGTTGGTTCAGGTGTTTGGGCGGGGTCAACCGGCACCGGGACCGGTGCGGCGGGATCTGGTCCGAACTCGTTCACAACCTCGGGGATCGGGCAACCAAATGGGATCTCACTCAAATCGGTTTCAATGAAGTCTGGGCATTTAACCGGAGTGAAGGCGCTATCCGGTGGTGCCGGGAAGTCTGCAACCGGTTCCTTTTTCAATGCGTCTTTCATAAACGCGGTCCAGATTGCCGCGGGGAATGACCCACCCGTGACCGTGGTCAACCCACCGGTACCCGACATGGAGATCGGTATCCCACTGGGGTCCTCTTTTGCCATCAGAACCGCCGCGGAGATCTGTGGGGTGTAGCCGGCGAACCACGCACTTTTGTTGTCATCCGTTGTTCCGGTTTTCGCAGCGGCTGGTCGATCAAGGGCCAAGGCTGCGGTTGCCGTGCCGTTTGTCACTGTTTTAAACAGACTGTAGCTGACGGTGTTGGCAATTTCGGCGCCGAAGGCTGTTGCAAGTTCTGGTTCGTATTGGTACAACAACCCGCCATTGGAGCCGAAAACTTGTTTGACAAATGTTGTGCTACTGCGAACACCTTCGCTTGCAAACGTTGCATACGCGTTCGCCATGTCGAGACCTGAAGGTGATGCGGTCCCGAGCACAAATGTCAGATCGGGTGATTCCAAGTTGAGGCCCGGTGTTGTTTCGGGGATTCCAGCAGCCAGAGCTGCATCGGCAACATTACGCACGCCAACATCCGCCGTCAGTTCAACGTAGGCTGAGTTGATGCTGAGTTCGGTTGCTTGCAGCAAGGAGACAACGCCGTAGGAGTTATTCCCGTAGTTGTTAAAGGTGTAGCCGTTCACCGTTGAGGGTGAGTTTCCATTCCACAGCGAATTAAGTTGGGTACCTCGATCAAGTGCTGCCGCGAGTGCGAACGGTTTGAACGTTGATCCTGCTTGGGCAAACGATCGCGTTGCATTGTTGATCTGGTCGGTGATGAAGTTCGTGCCGCCATACATTGCGAGCACCTCGCCCGTTCCCGGCTTAACCGCTGCCAGGCCAATGCGAAGGCCTTGCGTCCCTGACGTTGGTCCTTGATTTCTGACCGCTCGTTGGGCAGCGCGTTGAGCCCTGCGATCAAATGAACTAATGATTTTGAGGCCACCCCGTTGAATCTCTTCCTGGTCGTAACCTTGGGCAAGCAGTTGTTGTTCAACCGCCGTGAGCAGGAAACCCACTTGACCACCGAGCCGGTCCTTTTGTTTAAAGGGAGCTATTTCAGGGAAATTGGCTGCATCACGTTGGGCTTGGGTGATGTCACCGGTTTCCACCATGGCGTCCAGGACGTAGGACCATCGGGCCTTAAGTCCACCTAAGTTTTCTTCCGGACTTAGTCCTGATGGGGATTTAATAACGGAGGCCAGTACAGCGCCCTGCGTGAAGTCGAGTTCATTTACCGGTACCCCAAAGTAGGCAATTGATGCGGCTTCAATTCCATTGGCATTTCGGCCAAAGTAGATCGTGTTGAGGTAGTCCTCGAGGATTTGTTCCTTTGAAATAACGGTTTCTAATTTGAAGGCAAGTAGTGCTTCATTGACCTTACGGGTCCAGGTACGGTCTTGGGTGAGGAAGGCGATCTTGGCGTACTGCTGGGTGATCGTTGAACCACCCTGAGTGTTACCACCCGTGATGTTGTTAATCGCTGCGCGCGTAATTCCCAGTGGTGAAATTCCACCGTGGTTATAGAAGTTGCGATCTTCGGCAGCAAGCACGGCCTGTTGAACGTCGATGGGGATGTCGGTTAAGGGAACCGAGCGCCTGGTTGATTCACCCAGTCGACCGATTTCGTTTTTACCGTCGGCGTAGTAGACAACGGTTGCTTCACTCGTTGCCAGGTCATTGGGTGTTGGTACTTCGGTGCGGGTCAGCAGGATTGCCAACACGGTGGTGCCCAAAGCGACCAGGAGCAGGATTGCCCACAGGGTTCGACGCAACCAGCGACGTCGCCATATCGGCAGGTACTCGTCGCTGTTTGTACTCCGCTTGGTCGGCTTTTTTTTCGCCGTCTTCTTACTAGCGGAGCCCTTCTTTGCTGGGGAGCTCACAATTGTCCTATCGGGGAAGGGGACAGCTTTGACTTATTTCATTGTGTTGTGACCTAGTCCAACAGATCATCGCCTTTAAAAGCCGGTACGGCGCGCCGCGGAGTTCCATCTCCGAGCGAAAATGCCCGGATCAGGTAGTTCCAATGGCAATCTGGGCACACTTCCACGACGTAGACCCGGAATTCACCGAATTTGCTGCACATCGGGGGCAATTCCTCGGCCTTGCGGATTCTTCCGGCATAGGGGCCCAGTTCATCACCATATATATAGTGCAAATCCACGAGTTGTTTGCTCTTGCAGGCCGGGCAGTTGCCCTTGGCCCGCTCCCCGTGAAACTTGGCGGCCTTGAGTAAATACGGGTCTGCCTCACAAAAATCACTGGTGAGCGCACCCCCTCGGTGTAATTTTGTGACATCGGCTGCCCGCGAAAGTCCATAATCCACCACATTTCGTGGTTTTTGTGGTTCAGAAACAGGTTCAGGAGTTGGAATCGGACCTCTTTTGGGGGGTTTATTGGTTGATTCGCCTCGAGCAACCCGACCTCTCACTCCCTGTTTGCGCATCTGAGCCATGGGACAAGTTTAAACCCAATCCTGAATTTGGGGATAATGTGCATTAGATATATCGATCCGATATATTGCCCTTCATGAGTAGCCGCCGCGATGTCTTGAGCTTCGCGATCCTAGGCGTCCTCGGTGATGGCCCCCAGCATGGTTATGAATTACGGAAAAGGCTCACAACGGTTCTTGGTCCATTTCGTGCACTTTCCTATGGCTCTTTGTATCCAGCCCTCAAGCGGATGAACGCCTCGGGCATGATCGAGGGAGAGTCACTCACGCCAGCCATCGAAAGCACCGCGCCGGCGCTCTCCGGTAAGCGCGCCCGCATTGTTTACGCGATCACGGCTGAAGGCAAGGAAATTTTTGGTGAATGGGCGAATAAGCCCGGACCCGAAGCGTGGGAGGACGAAGGCTTCGCCGCCCACCTCGCATTTTTCTCGTCAACCGAAGCACGAACCCGCCTTCGCATCCTGGAAGGCCGGCGCTCACGACTTGAAGAGCGCGTTGAGGCGTTACGTGATTCCCTTACCCGCGGCAAAGAGCGCGTCGACGCTTACACACTTCAACTTCAAAAGCACGGACTCGAAGGGGCCGAGCGCGAAGTGCGCTGGCTCACAGAATTAATTGATCAAGAGAAAGTAACCCAGGAAAGGTAAGAAATGAGTTCACAATCCGGCGGAGAAATTCGCGTAGCAATTGTTGGTGTTGGAAACTGTGCTGCATCCCTGGTTCAGGGCGTGGAGTACTACAAGAACGCCAAGGTAGGTGAGTTTGTCCCCGGACTCATGCACGTTCAGTTTGGCCCCTACCACGTTAATGCCGTCAACTTCGTTGTCGCATTTGACGTTGACTCCAAAAAAGTTGGTCTGGACCTTGCCGACGCAATCGGTGCTTCCGAGAACAACACGATTAAATTGTGCGACGTTCCCAGCACCGGCGTCAAGGTCTCACGCGGTCACACACTCGACGGTCTCGGTAAGTACTACCGCGAGACAATCACCGAGTCCGACGCTGCCGAAGTTGACGTTGTCCAGGCTCTCAAAGACGCCAAGGTTGACGTTGTTGTCTGCTACCTACCCGTTGGCTCAGAAGCTGCAGCCAAGTTCTACGCGCAGTGCGCAATTGACGCCGGTTGCGGATTCGTTAACGCACTTCCGGTCTTCATCGCCGGTACACCCGAGTGGGCCAAGAAGTTCGAAGATGCCGGTCTGCCAATTGTTGGTGACGACATTAAAAGCCAGGTCGGTGCAACAATCACCCACCGAGTTTTAGCCAAGTTGTTTGAAGACCGCGGCGTCATTGTTGACCGCACCTACCAGCTCAATGTTGGTGGCAACATGGACTTCAAGAACATGTTGGAGCGCGATCGCCTCGAGTCGAAGAAGATTTCAAAAACCCAGTCGGTTACCTCCCAGCTCTCACACGACCTAGGTGAGAAAAACGTCCACATTGGTCCCTCGGACTACATCGCCTGGCTGGATGATCGCAAGTGGGCATTTGTGCGGCTTGAAGGTCGCGCATTCGGTGACGTTCCCCTAAACCTGGAGTACAAGCTCGAAGTATGGGATTCACCCAACAGCGCCGGTGTGATCATTGACGCCGTTCGTGCGGCAAAAATCGCCATGGATCGCAAGATTGGTGGGCCGATCCTGTCAGCCTCCAGTTACTTCATGAAATCACCTCCCGTGCAGTACAACGACTCCGAAGCGAAGCAGGCGGTCGAAGACTTTATCGCCGGCACCATCGAAAGATAACTCCTTAGCAACCGGTAGCGTCTGTTCAATGCGGGCGTTACCGGTTGTTCGGTCTCTGCTTCACCGGAAAGATTTTCGGGCCCTTTACAGTACTCGTCTCGTTGGCCAATTCGGTGACGGCTTTTTTCAAGCCGCACTTGCTTCTTTTGTTCTTTTCTCACCCGAACGTGAACCCAATGCTGCCGCAATCGCAGTGGCCTTCGGAATTCTGCTACTCCCTTATTCTTTGATCGGTCCGTTTGCCGGAGTCTTTCTTGATCGTTGGATGCGACGCAATATTTTGGTTCGAGCAAACTTACTGAAAGCACTTATCACGGTCCCCGTTATTGCCGCTGTCCTATCTGGCAGCGAAACGGTCATCCTTGGAATTTCTGTACTCGCAGTTTTAGGTGTTGGTCGATTCATTCTGGCTGGGTTGTCCGCCTCACTTCCACATGTGGTCACCGGGAAAGAACTCATCACGGCAAATGCTTTAACGCCTACCTCGGGAACCATCGCCTTCGTTGTTGGGGCGACGACAGGCTTGGGAATCCGGGAGGTATTCGGTGGTGGTGACTCCGGCAGTGTCGCACTGCTTCTGTTCTCCGTCGGGACATTTATTTCAGCCGCATTTATTGCGCGCACATTTGCCGTTAACGCGCTCGGTCCAAACCACCAACTGAAATACTCAATGGTTGATTCACTGCGCGGTGTCACCGGGGATCTGGTTTCCGGTGTTCGCTCACTGAATTCACACCGTGATGCAGCCAGAGCGCTTCTACTAGTTGCCTTTAACAGAATTTCATTTGGCGTGATCACTGCCGGCGCATTACTCCTACTTCGCAATACATTCCACCAAAGCTCTAATGCCAATGCCGCACTCGCTGACTTTGCGATCCTCTCCGGCTTTGCTGCAACCGCTGCGTTGACTGCAGCAATCCTTACTCCTTGGGTAACCCGCAAGATTGGAATCCCACACTGGTCGGCCTTGGCGGTGGCCCAAGCATCAATTGGCATGGTGGTGTTCGCATTCGCCGCAACAAATCAAAACTTGCCACTGCTACTCCTCGCCGGATTCAGTCTCGGTTTCGCCGGCCAAGCTGTCAAAGTGTGCTCGGACACGGTCATTCAACGCAAGATTCCAGACGAGAGTTTGGGTCGGGTCTTCTCCCTGTTTGACATGATTGTGAATGTCGCTCTCGTCTCCGGAATCATCTTGGTAGCACTCCTTGCCCCCGTAACTGGAGTCGCCCCAATTCTGTACATCGCCGTCGGGGTCCTCTTGGCATTGACCAGTTTCTGGTATTGGAATACGGGTCGCAAGTCAATTCAGTAGGGTTCGGGGATGTCTAATGGGGCCACCGAGCAGTACCAGCGCAGTCCGGTTACTCGGGATCGGGTCCGTCCTCGGACTATTTTCTCGATCATCGTTTTTGTACTCGCCACGATCCTGACTCCGATCTCGGTTGCGGGTCACTGGGCTCACTCCACGATCGTTGACACCGAGCGTTACATCGAGACGATAGGTCCAATCGGTGCCAGCCCAGAAGTTCAAACGGCGTTCGCCGAAGTCGTCACCGACGCAATCGTGGAGCAAGTAGACACCGAATCAATCGTTTCTGATTTCCTTGGTGGGATCTTGCCGGAAAATGCGGTGACCGATCGACTAGCCGGACCTATTGCCACCGGGATCAACGGCTTGATCGGTAGCGCGGTCGACACTTTCGTCACCTCTGATGCATTCACCAAGGCTTGGTTGGAACTCAATAAAGCAGCCCAAAAAGGATTCATTGCGCTTTTAAAAGATGAGCCAAGTGGTCCCATCGAGCTCAATGGTGATGAGGTAGTCCTCAACCTTGATTCCGTGATCAAAATCGCTCAAGACAAATTGGTCGAGAGTGGGATTTCCTTCGCGGCCAATGTCACCGTCCCAACGACGGATCGACAATTCGTTTTGATGAGCGTCCCGGCTCTCGACCAGGCCAGGACCTTCTACGCATTTTCCGCACCATTTCTGGGTTGGATCATGGTTCTGATCGCGGCCATGTTTATTTTGGCAATTCTGTTGGCCAGGCGCAGAGCACGTACTACCGTTGCGGTTGGTATTGCCGTTATCGGGTCAGCCATTGCGCTGCATGCGACCACCGTCCTGGGTGAAAGTGCGGTTACCAATCAATTCGAGGGTAGTATTTTTGCAGGCGCTGCCGTTGTGGTTTACCAGTCTTTCCTCGCCTACCTGTTCTCTGGTCTACAAGCATTATTTGCACTCGGCGTGATCGTGATTCTCGGAGGTTGGCTTGCCGGTCGCACCAACTCGGCCAGCTACATTCGCGGTCACTTCAATCGGGGGCTGCGTGAGATTGCGGATCGAACCGGACTGAATTCCGGTGTGAAGTTAGAGCCCTACGCGCCAATTATTCGCTGGGCAATAGTCGTTATTTGGTTGGTGTTCTTACTCAGCGGTACTTACCTCGGCGCCTTCAGCGGAATCCTGTTCACACTACTCATGGCTGGCATTTGGACCGGATTGGAAATACTTATCCGCGCTCGGACCACCATTGAAGTAGTTGTAGTCGAGCAGACTCTTGAGGTTGAGGTCCCTGATCAAGTCTAAGTTCCATCAGGAATTTATAGGCTTCCCCGACCTCACGGCCCGGTCCTATTCCTAAGATCTCCATGATTTGAGCTCCATCAAGATCAGGTCGCATGGCATCAAGTTCTTCCTGTTCCTGCAATTGAACAATGCGTTCTTCCAAACTGTCGTAAGCGGCTTGCAGTGTGGCAGCCCTGCGCTTGTTACGAGTCGTTGAATCGGCACGCGTCAACTTATGGAGTCGAGTTAACTGCGTTCCAGCATCGCGAACGTACCTACGGACAGCAGAGTCACTCCACTCGCCGGTTCCATAACCATGGAACCGCAAATGCAATTCGACCAGTTTCGACACTTCATCAATCTGTTCGTTACTAAAACGCAGTGCCTTCATCCGCTTTGTCGTCATGCGAGCACCAACAACTTCGTGGTGGTGGAAAGAGACTCTGCCATCGGACTCAAATTTGCGGGTTTTGGGTTTTCCGATGTCGTGCAGTAGAGCCGCCAACCGAAGGATCAGATCGTTGGGGAGTTGCGGTTCGTGTCTGGTTTCCAGATCAATTGCCTGCTCCAGCACTTTAAGTGTGTGTTCATAGACATCCTTGTGATGGTGGTGCTCATCCTCCTCTAGTTGCAGCAGTGGCAACTCGGGTAATACGTATTCGGCTAGTCCAGTTTCCACCATGACCGTTAAACCAACGCGTGGATGATTAGACATGACAATCTTGATTAACTCCTCGCGGATTCGCTCCGCCGAAACAATTTCCAACCGCGACGCCATCTCTCGCATCGCTTCAATCACCTCGACTGCAATTGAAAACTGCAACGCAGAAGCAAACCGAGCGGCTCGCATCATTCGCAGTGGGTCATCAGAAAACGATTGTGCTGCGGTAAATGGAGTCTTTAAGACTTTACTTTCTAAGTCTTTCAAACCATCAAATAAATCGACGAACTCCAAGGTTGGAAGTTTCAGTGCCATCGCATTGACGGTGAAATCCCGGCGGCCAAGGTCAGCGGCTAACTCGGTTCCAAATTCAACGTCGGGCTTGCGTGAGTCTGCATTGTAATTCTCAGTGCGATAGGTCGTGATCTCAATCTGTCGGTCGTCCTTACTCGCGCTGATCGTGCCAAACGTGATTCCGGTGTCCCAGGTGTTCTCGGCCCACCCACCCAGAATCCGTTTAATGTCGACCGGGTGTGCGCTGGTAGTGAAGTCAAGATCGGCCAATGGAGAGGTCCGACTGAGAAAAGCATCCCGGACCGGACCGCCAACCAGTGCGAGTTCGAAGCCAGATTCACGAAAAAGGGTGCCCAATTCGAAGAGTAAACCGGCGACCGGGGCCAGGCTCTCGAGTGCTTGACGCTCTTGGGAAGTGGACACGGCAGCCAAGGCTACTCACCCTTTGCGTTTATCCTCGCTACATGGTGTTCTTGGGCGAGGCAATCCCCCCGTGGCACCGCTTACTCTTGGTTGTCGTCCCCTTTGTGGTTTCCAGCCTTGGCTTCATCGGTCTCGGGGCAACACCGGCGCTCGCAAACCCCGCAGGTTCGGTCGTTGCTGTGGTCCTAGATCGACTAACACCGGTCGCGCCGCAACCGGGTGACACCCTGCGGGTTTCCGGCAAATTGCTGAATTCCTCAGGTTCGACGGTGAATAATGTGTCCGCCCGGCTGGGGATCTCGGCCAGCCCGGTTGATGAACGCGCCCAGATCACCAAGGTCTCCGACCTTGAACTCAACCCAGAAATTGACCCGATTGACTACTTCCTCAATCGAACCAAAGTCAAGGTGAGTGACGCTTTGAAACCGGGTGACGAAGCTAGGTTCGACATTGCCATCCCGGTGAATGAACTACCGCTTGGGCGAGACGGTGTCTACGCCGTGATGGTTGAAATTCTGGGAGTCAATGGGGGAGGAAACGTCAGCCGCCAAGGTGGCGTCCGAACATTTCTTCCCTGGATGGGGCCTAAGTCGAACCCGATCGACCTCGTGTGGCTGTGGCCACTTGCCGACTATCCGGCCCAAGAAGCCAACGGTGTTTTATTGAATGAAGGAATTCCACGATCCTTGGCTCCCGGCGGCCGATTAGATTCGCTTCTCAATATTGCGGCGAACAACTCGAGCAAGGTAAGTTGGATCGCGGATCCCCAATTACTTCAGGCCGCCCAAGACCTATCCGGCGGTTACCAGGTCCGTAGCGGTGACTCCACTTATGTTGGTGACTTGTCTCAGAGCGCAGGTCAATGGTTGGACCGCCTTGGACTTGCACTTGCTTCGAGTCAGAATTCGTTTGATGCGGGCGCCACCTCCGCTGATCGACTACCACTTCGAGTGATCCCGTACGCCGACATTGATGCGGGCGCCGTAACACGCACCGGTCTGGACACCAACGTAGTTCGCTCAACCACGATGGCGGGAAGTGTTGCATCAAGTGTGCTTGGTCAAAGCGTTGATGGGACGCTGTACTGGGCGCCCAGCGGGAGATTAAATAAGAGGACGGGTGATCTACTCGCTTCAAGTGGGGTTCGTACCGTGATCCTTCGCGGTACCGCCCTTCCACCATCAAACCCCGACATCGTTTCAACCGGGCTAGGTGTTTTGGGGACAACCTACGGTGGCATGAACGCGGTCCTTATTGATCCAGGTTTAAGTAAAACTCTGGCACTGCCACAAACTTCCCAGTCCAATGCAATCCTGATGCGTCAACGTTTCCTGGCCGAAACCGTTGTTATGAGTCAACTCATCCCTAATGATTCGGCCTCACGGATGATCGTCGCCGGTCCCCGAGACATTCATTGGAATCCGGCAACCGAAGCCCTCAATGCTTTATTAGATGCAACTGGGAATGTTCCCTGGCTGGACTCGGCGACCCTTTCTGACCTGCTCAGTGAAAACAGCACCGACATTGCACGCGAGCGGGGTGGCTACGGTCCCAAAGCACAGGGCGCTGAATTGCCGGCCTCTTATTTAGAAAAAGTCCAAGAAGCCAGTGAGGAGTTGGCTTCGTTCACTGCGGTACTGGACAACCCGAGTGGAATAACCGACGCCTACGCCGAAGCGATTCTCCGAGCTCAGTCGAGTGCCTGGCGTTTGGAACCCGCGACGGGTCAGGAATTGGTCACCAGTATCTCGCAAAGTTTGCGGGAACAAATCAATAAGGTCTATGCGCTTTCAGAAGGAACAATCACACTCTCCGGTGAAAGCGGATTGGTCCCCGTGACAATCGCCAACGACCTCGACCGCTCTGTGACAATCGGCGTACAGTTGCGCGGAATTCCCAGCGCACGTCTTGAAAGCGATCCGCTATACGACATCACGATCGAGCCTGGTAAAAAAGTCAGTGTCGAACTTGAAGCCACGGTTATCGGTGGAAGAACTTTGAGTGCTGGCGTTGCGCTGCTCACTCCTGAAGGTGAGGATTTCGGGGTGCCTGCTCGTATTGAACTTGTGTCAACGGCCTATGCCCGCGCGGCAGCCTGGGTGGTTGGCGCCGCATTCGCTGCGATTGTTTTATTCGTTGTCGTAGGAATCACCCGGCGCGTTCACAAGGTTGCTACCGGCGCTCGCTCGGATTCACAGAAGAATGGGCCACATGTCTGAACGGGCGCTACTGGGTCCCAGCACAGTTATGGCCACGGGCACCGTCACATCTCGTGTGACCGGGATCGCCCGCGATATCACCATGACGGCTGCCCTTGGATTCTTTTTAGTTTCAGACGCATTTTCATTGGGTAACTCGCTACCCAACATGATTTATATTTTGATTCTCGGTGGCGCATTAAATGCAGTTTTCATCCCACAACTCGTTCGCAAAATGAAAGACGATGCAGATGACGGGCGCGCTTACGCCGATCGACTGATCACGATTACCGCCATAGTCCTACTCGCCCTATCTATTATTTCAATTATTGCGGCGCCGTGGATTGTCAACCTGTACACACCAAGCGACTATCCGCAAAATGAATTTGATTTGGCTGTGGCCTTCGCACGCTTGTGTTTACCGCAAATATTTTTCTATGGCATTTACACAATGTTCAGTCAAGTGTTAAATACTCGCGGAAAATTCGGTGCACCAATGTTTGCACCGATCGCGAACAATATTGTTGCGATTTCAGCCTTCCTCCTATTTATCTACTTCGCTGGGACCAGTGCAGCGGCTGACGGGAACCTCACCTCGGGTCAAGTCTGGTTACTTGGTTTGGGTACCACGTTGGGTGTTGTCGTCCAAGCACTCATTCTGATCCCGGTTCTTTTTCGTGCCGGATACGTTTGGCGGCCACGGTTCGATTGGCGAGGGCACGGTCTGGGCAAGGCTGGGAAACTGGCCACGTGGACAATCGGGCTCGTACTCGTCAACCAATTGACGTACCTGGTGATCACCCGGTTTGCTACCCAAGCGAACCTGAACGCAATCGCATCCGGCGCGGCGGCGGCGGGTCTCACCACCTACCAAAAAGCTCATTTGGTTTTTATGTTGCCCCATAGCGTTATCACCGTTTCCGTCATAACGGCTCTGCTACCGGCCCTCAGCCGAGTGGCTCACGCAGGCAGACTCACACAAGTCTCACGTGACCTTGTTGGAGCAATGCGACTGGTCTCATTTTTGATAATCCCCATAACGGCCATGCTCTTGGTGGGTGGCACCTCGGTCGCCGTTTTACTTTTTGATTTTGGCGCCGCTACAACCGCCCAAGCCCAAATTCTGGGCGCAGTGATCTCAATTTTCATGCTTGGAATGCTGCCGTTTACTCTCTTTTACGTCCTGCTTCGCGGATTTTTCGCACTAGAAGACACTCGCACCCCGTTTTTTATCACCATTGTTTTTTCACTTGTTTTTCTTGGACTACTGGTCCCTATCTTCGGTTTACTCTCCGGAGAAGGAGTTCAGATCACCTACATCGCACTGTGCTACAGCATTTCTTACTGGGTAGGTCTCGCCATTGCATGGGTTGTCCTGGCGCGCAAACTTGGCGGACTCTCATCTAAGTCAACGATCGGATCGATCGGCCGAATGGTGATTGTTGGCGCCCTGTCCGTAGTTGTCATGTTGTTCACACAGAGCAGGCTCAATGAATTCTTTTTCGGTGAAACCGATCCGGTAAATTATTCCGACAAAACAACACTGTTAATTCGATTAGTTTTGGTTGTCTTAAGTGGAACGATCAGTTACCTCGCTTTTGCTTGGCTCTTTCGAGTTCAGGAGATCACCCTCGCCTTCCGCGTGATCCGTGAAAAACTGGGGCCTAGGGTGAAGTCGTGATCGGTTCAGGAACCAAGTTCAACCGCTACACGCTGTTAGAAGTGGTTAGCGAGCACGAGTCCTCAACCCCTGGCCAATTTACCGTCCAACTCTGGCGGGGTCGTGACGAAATTTTGGATCGAAATATCGCAATTCGGTTAATGCGCACTCAAGACCAGCGTTTGGTGAAAGTGCTGGGTGCCGCTCAAGCTGCGGCAATGGCTGACGACCGTCGGTTATTGCGCGTCCTCGACATCCTCGACATCGGTAGCACGGACGAAGACCCCGCTTACACCGCAATTATTAGTGAATGGTGCACGGGTACGCCACTGCACCTTGCCGTAAACACTAAAGAAACTTCGTTATTCGACGCCGAGTTCTCACTTGACTCGGTCTCCAACATTGCCTGGGCTTTGAATGCGTGTCTCAAGATCAATCTTGAACACGGTCGACTGCGCCCGAGCTGTGTCTTTTTGACCGAGAACTCTGAAATTTTGATTAGCGGCCTGGCCGTCGACCACGCCCTATTCGGTCCATTATTTGAGACACAAACCGTGCCGGATTCGTCGACTGCCAAAGACGTTAACGGACTAGGCTCCGTGCTCTACTGCTTCACAACCGGTCTTTGGCCGTATCCCGTTTACTCTAATGAAAAGAATCCTGACCCGGCGTTAAGTGTGCACGTTCCATTCTCACCCAAAGCGGGCAAGGACATACCATTGCCTTCCAGGGTTAAGGCCAGCATTCCGCGAGCTGTCGACGACGTTGTAAGCCGCAGTGTGATTGGTGCAAGTAAGTCCCGTGGCGTAACCCGAATTCAAGACTCACTCGGTTTCGCGAACGCAATTGCTTCGGCTCGTGACTATCTCACACCTCTGAGCACAACAACTGTGCGCGCGCCTGTCGGTATCTCACAACGCACGTCGCCAACCAGTTATGCAAAGCGAGCGATCGGTGTCGCCGTATCGGCAGCCGCGGTAGTCGCAGTCTCATTATTAGGTGTGCAACTTCTCAGCGGAGCGAACTCAACTGTGCCTCAAATAGGTTCCGATGGGAACGTTGTCGACCAGAGTGAAATATTGACGAGCCCAGCGACTCCATTTCTTGAAGTTGAGGTGGGCAACAGAACCGTCACCATTCCCATTGAGTCCGTTCGCTCGTTCGACCCGCGTGGTGGCCCACCCAATGGAGTTCTGGGTACCGAACGGGAAAAAAATGCTTCGCGGGCAATTGATGGTGACGCCGTCACCGCTTGGACAACCAAAACCTATAAAACCGCAACGCTGGGTAAAAAGGGCGGCGTCGGCTTGATCTTGGATCTCGGTGAAAAAGTGGATGTCACCGGCGTTTCTCTGGGTTTGGTCGGTTACGGAACCGACCTGCAAGTTCGAGTGTCAAATGAAATCTTGCCCGATCCGGACTTGTGGACAAAGTTAGTCAGTATTGATGACGCCGGTCCACAAATTGATCTGCGCGCCCCCCGGCCGGTATCTGGTCGCTACGTGCTGATTTGGCTTACCGGTATTCCGCCAACGGAAAACGGGACAAAATTCCAGGGTGGGATCACGAGCGCCTCCGTCTTTGGCACCTTGACTCCGAACTCCACAAATTAGCCCAGCAAATCAGCCCCGTGAAATATGGAGCAGGATTACAAATATGTCATCAATGCGATATCACTTTGATGACATAACTCAGAAAATTTCCGAAAAATCTGTCCAATGAGGCTCAATCGAGCCCAATCAAGCCCAATCAAGCCCAATCGTGGGTCCCCCCGCTACCAGCGGGCAAACATACCCGCGCCGGTCCCTTCATTAGGCTAATCGGGTGCCTGTGACCGATCTCCGCGAATTAAGTGATCGCGAGTTGATGGCCGCGCACGTCGCCGGGGATTCCCAAGCGTTTAGTGAACTCGTTTCCCGGCACCGGGACCGCCTCTGGTCGGTAGCCTTGCGCACCACCGGTGACCCCGAAGAGGCAAGTGACGCTCTCCAAGACGCCTTGATTTCAGCCTTTCGGCGTGCCGAGCAATACCGCGGCGAAGCAGCCGTAACCACCTGGTTGCATCGAATTGTGGTTAATGCCGGTTTGGACCGACTTCGCCGCAAGGCCGTGCGTCCCACCACAACACTGCCTGACCATTACGAGAACAGCAGTTTGGAGATCGTCGAGCCCCGGGATGCGATCACGGAGCGCGAAAACTGGATAGAAATCTCGGCTGCCCTCGCCGAGTTGCCGCAAGACCAAAGAGACGCCATTATCTTGGTGGACGTCCAGGGTTACTCGGTGGAAGCCGCGGCCAAGGAACTTAATTGCCCCACCGGAACGATTAAGAGCCGATGTAGCCGTGGCAGAGCGAAACTCGCCGAGAGTTTGGGTCACTTACGGAACCAAGACGCCGGCGAGATCGTCACAACTATAGATCAAGATTCGACAAGCCAAGATTCAACGAGATCCGGGGAGGAGGAGTAAAACGTGAGAGAGAACAACGAGAGCTCCGAATTCCTAGAAGATGAATTCGCAGATCGTGAATTCCTCGGACTTACCAGCGATTTGGCAGCTTACGGCCGTTATCTTGACGCGGCACCCATGGAAATTATGCCTGTAAATGTCTGGGAACAGATTGCCACGACCCTTTCACTTGAGTCCGCTGACCGAATTGTTCCTGATTCACCGGCAGCCCTTGGTTCGGATCCGGCATTTCGAGAACTTGAAAACTACCGCAAGCGCCGCATTGGTGGCAAATGGGTAGGCGGCCTCGTGGCAGCGAGTGTGACCCTGTTCGCGGTTGGAATCGGGGTAAATGTCCTCAATTCAGATACAACTGATCCAAACTCCGTTGTCGCCGGTGAGGAAACAACCTCATTGAGTGTTGCCCCACCCCAGATCATTCAAGCCGGTTTCGTTCCACCTACCGTAGAAATCATGGAAAGTGGTAACGACTACAACTCCGCTAATCTCAAAGAAAACGTAACTCGCCTGTTGGGTCAAATTGGGATCACCAAGCCACTCGACATGTTCATGACCCCGATACATGTCATGGGGTCCAAAAAAATGATTAAAGCGAATGGAATGACGGGAAGTTTAGAATCCTTACGTAACTGCCTCAACGAGATCACCCAGTCAGAGTCCTCCCAAGCCATATTCGTCGACCGGGCCACTTTCCAAGGGATGGACGCCGGAGTAATCGTGATCCCCATGGTCATGTTCAAGGGCATGGATACGCTCACAACAAGTGATGACAGGCTTAAATTTGCCACCAATCTTGAGTCTTCAGGCGTTGACCTAGGGGCCCTTGACGTCTGGGTTGTTGGCCCCAACTGCGGCACGCTGGCACTTGACGTCTACTCGCATGTGAGCCATTCACTCAATTAGATTCAGATCGTGAGTGGGGCGTAGACTCATTCATTGCACGCCTATTCCTCGGTAGCACCAATTGAAAGTAGTGGTATTTGTGAGTGAAGTTCGCGAAGTAATAATTATTGGATCTGGCCCCGCTGGCTACACCGCAGCCGTTTATGCGGCCAGAGCGCAACTTAATCCACTGCTCTTCGAGGGTGCAGTAACTGCCGGTGGCGCACTGATGAACACAACGGATGTTGAAAACTTTCCGGGCTTTGAAAACGGAATCATGGGCCCGCAGCTCATGGAGGATATGCGCGCCCAAGCAGTCCGATTTGGTGCCGAAATTATTACTGACGATATTACTCAGATCAATGTTGACGGTGATATTAAATTCGTCACCGACGGCAACGGGAGTGTGCACCAAGCGCGCACACTAATTCTGGCCATGGGTTCGGGTTATCGTGAACTTGGTTTACCAAACGAGAAGCGACTCAGTGGTCATGGTGTTTCTTGGTGTGCAACGTGCGATGGCTTTTTCTTCCGCGATCAAGACATTGCAGTAGTTGGTGGTGGGGACTCCGCACTCGAAGAAGCAACCTTCCTCACCCGCTTTGCCAAGTCGGTGACTCTGATTCACCGCCGCGGGGAACTGCGTGGCAGCAAAATTATGCAGGAGCGCGCGTTGTCCAACGAGAAAATCCACGTCGCTTGGAACAGTGAGATCGCGGCTATTCATGGTGATGCCAAACTTTCCGGCATCACACTTCGTGACACCGAAAACGGCACAGAGCGTGAACTTGCGATCACCGGATTATTCATTGCGATCGGTCACGACCCACGTTCAGAACTTCTCACCGGCAAGGTTGAACTCGATCCAGAGGGCTACGTACTTGTTCAACCGGACTCAACCCGGACCTCAGCCCCCGGCGTATTCGCCTGCGGTGATCTCGTCGACCACATCTACCGTCAGGCAGTCACCGCTGCGGGAACAGGCTGCGCCAGCGCCCTTGACGCTGAGCGGTATCTATCCCACCAGTAGCAGCGGCACCATTTCCTTTCGCTAAGTTAGACCTCAATCAAAGGAGAATCACATGGGAGCAACCAAGATCGTCACCGACGCTAACTTCGCCGACGAAGTACTCATGAGCGAGAAGCCGGTTCTCGTTGACTTTTGGGCCGAGTGGTGCGGACCGTGCAAAATGGTTGCCCCAATCCTGGAGGAAATTGCCGCGGCCAATGACGGACTAGTTATCGCAAAGATGAATGTTGACGAAAACCCGTCAACCCCCGCTTCCTACGGCATCACGTCAATCCCCACCATGAACGTATTCCAGGGTGGACAGATAGTCAAGACAATCATTGGTGCAAAGCCAAAGGCCGCTTTACTCGCTGACCTAGCTCCGTACCTGTAGGCAATGCTCCGCCTTGGTTCAACCGGGGCGGCCGTTGCGGAGGTTCGCGCACGGCTCGCGCACCTCGGTTTACTTGTTAGCGGTAGTGACAATGCGCTCGCTACCGATATTTACGACGATCATGTTGCAATTGCTGTTCGCACATTTCAACAGGAGCGTGGGATCACGGTTGACGGCTTGGTCGGCCCTGAAACCTTCCGGCGGCTAGACGAAGCTCGCTGGCAATTAGGTGATCGGGTTGTTTCATTTACCCCCGGTCGTCCAATGGTGGGTGACGACGTCACCGAATTGCAACGCAGACTCAATCAACTTGGTTTCAACGCGGGTCGACCAGATGGGATTTTTGGTCAGAGAACTGACCTTGCGTTACGAGAGTTTCAACGCGGTGTTGGTGTCAGCGCCGACGGCACCTGCGCTCTGGACACACTGCGTGCATTCGAACGACTCTCCCGTTCCATTATTGGCGGTGACTCGGGTGCATTGCGTGAACATGCATCACTTGCTTCCCTTCGAACTGGGATCGCCGACAAAGTGATCGTGATCGACCCGGGTGAATCGGTCCACCCGGAATTGACCTATGCAATTTGTGTCCGAATTGAGGGTCGGCTCGCAGCACTTGGTACCCAGGTTTTGCTTACGCGGCCCGAAATCCCGGCCGAGCGAAAAACACAATCAACACTTGCCGAATTTGCCAACGATATGGACGCAGATCTTGTCATCTCCCTTCACCTCAATCAGGTAGAGAGTCCTAGACCCAACGGAATTTCCGTTTACTACTTTGGCTCACCCAACGGAGGAAACCACTCGCCAGGCGGTCGGATCCTCGCCGGGTTAATCAATACCGAACTCATCGGTCGAACCGACCGCAAAGACTGTCTGACTCACGCTAGGACCTGGGACCTATTGCGGTTCACCCAAATGCCAACCGTGCGCATTGAACTGGGTTACATGTCTAATGTCGGGGATGCAAAACGTTTAACTTCTGAGGCCTTCCACGACGCTGTCGCTGAAGGGGTTGTCGCGGCGCTCACTAAGTTTTGCTCTCCCCGCTAGGCCAGATCAGCCGCACCAGGAAACCTAGCCCAACACCAATCACAATTAACAACGCTGCCGGCAAGAATTGTTTCACCGCATACCTCCCATGCATGAAAGACTACGCTTATGACTAATTGGAGCGGTTACACCCATCGGGTTCGGTTCAGTGAAGTTGACCCGCAGAGCATTGTGTTCAATTCTCGCTACCTTGAGTTCTTTGACGCTGCCAGCATCGAGTACTTTCGTTCATGCGGTTACCCACCGAACATCATGTCGGCTGCCGGACTCGATCCTGTTCTCGTTGAAGTTAATATCCGCTACCACGAATCGGCCCGAATGGATGAACTACTTCACATTAATGTGACTTGCTCGCGACTTGGAAATGCAAGTTTCGATTTAGTATTTGAAGCTCGAATCCAAAATCCGGAAACTGGGTCAATTTCGAATAACATCGCAACTTCGGCAACGATTAGTTACGTCAATGTGAACCAGGTATCCAGGAAGTCCACGCCAATCCCCGAAGAATTTCGAGTATTTTTTAGACAACAAGTTGTGTGATGGGCGTAAACAGTTCATTAATTTGGTTGGTCCGCAACATTGTGAGAGCAACAAGAATCAAAATCAAGCCCACAACGCCCGTGATTTGAACCTGCATTCGAATTCGTTTAGGCGGGAACACCATGACCGCGGCAACAGCGGCTCCGACAACGAGACCACCGAAATGGGCTCGCCAGTCAACACCAGGGGAAAAGAAGCCAATAGCAACGTTCACTGCCAGCAGGAATAACACTTGTTTGATGTCATAGCGCAATCTGCGCCCGGCAACGATTAACGCTCCCATCAAACCAAAGATCGCGCCGGAAGCTCCGACTGAAACCGTTTGTAAATCTGAGAACCAGTAGGAGGCGACCGATCCACCGAGCGCTGACAAAAGATAAAGAACAATAAAACGAGTGTGGCCGAGGATACGCTCGAGTGTTGGACCAAGAAAGAATAGGACATACATATTAAAAGCAATATGTATGAAAGACCCGTGCAAAAAAGCACTGGTGAACAATCGCCACCACTCGCCACCTTGCGAAATCGCAATGGGAAACATGCCGTAGTCGACGGCCACTTTGTTAATGCCTTGGGCATATTGAACTGCAAACAGAAAAACATTTATACCGATGAGGAAGTAGGTAACCCGTGGTGTGGAGACCAATGCGCCGCCAGCGACCGTTTTAGGTGCTGGTGGCGCATTGACCTTCATGCAATCGGGGCATCGGTAACCGACGGGGGCTTCAATCATGCATTCGGTGCAAATGGAATTTTCACACCGTGAACACGAAATGCGGGTCGGTCGGTCCGAGTGCCGGTAGCAGGTTGGGGTTTCTTCCACTGAATTTAAGTGCGGACAATCTCAATCGATTGAATCACGACGTCAGACTTTGGACGATCCTGTGAACCAGTTTCAACGGCTGCGATTGCGTCGACAACGTCGCGCCCAGCCTGGTCGGCAACTTCCCCGAAGATCGTGTGCTTGAAATTCAACCACGCGGTTGCGGCAACCGTGATGAAGAACTGCGAACCGTTGGTGCCGGGGCCCGAATTTGCCATTGCGAGCAGGTAGGGCTTGTCAAATGTGAGCTCTGGATGGGCCTCGTCTTCGAACTTGTAACCGGGTCCACCGGTTCCGGTACCCAGTGGGTCGCCGCCTTGGATCATGAACCCGGGAATAATTCGGTGAAAAACAACGTCTTTATACAGCGGATCAGTTGACTTCGTACCGGTCTTGGGGTCGGTCCATTCTTTGGTTCCATCAGAGAGACCGGTGAAGTTGCCGACTGTTTTCGGGGCGTGATCGGGGAAAAGATTGCAGTTAATGTCGCCGAGATTTGTATGAATAATCGCTTGTAGTGTCATGCTCCAATCCTTCCACGCTGCCCTTTTGGGTATTCGCGCGGGCGGTGAATGGACAGGCACGGCGGCGCAACCACTTCACGTGATTCGCCTATTTCCTACCACCAGCTTTGGGAGGAAAGTTTTCCTGACCGATCAAGAGTGGAGCTTAGGAGACTCGAACTCCTGACATCTGCCTTGCAAAGGCAGCGCTCTACCAACTGAGCTAAAGCCCCTCACGTTACGGGTTGTGCACCGGACCTGCAAGAGCCAATTTCAGTGCGTAGGGAATGCTAGCGCAGGTCTTGGTCGGCCCCAACTTCAGACCAAAGGTCGTCGTCATTGTCGTCTTCGGTGACCTTGCGGTACACCAAATATCCAACACCGGCTAACAAGACAAGTAACAGTAGTTTCTTCATGACGCCAAGATACACCGATATACCGCTCGGACAAAAACCCTGGTTTCCCCTGCACCAAGATCCTCACGTTTAGCATTTTGATTGACTGTGGCCGCAGCGGCGGACAAACCGGAGGGCTTTTAAGTCAAACTACGGGGTGAAAAAATCCGAAAAGAGGCAGATTCCCGTGCGTGCGCCTCGGAACGTCAAGTGTGAATTGGGGTGTTCGGGTGGGCCCAGATGGACTTGAACCATCGACCTCTTCCTTATCAGGGAAGCGCTCTAACCAAGCTGAGCTATGGGCCCGAAATAGCGTGCCGAGACTACCCGACACCCCTTCACAAACTTCTTAGGGGCACGGGCAATGGCCACGACCTTTCCAGATACTCACGACCGAGAGCGTTTTATACCCGGTAGCCTTATCTAGTGAAGGGAATAATTCTTGCGGGGGGTACGGGAAGCCGACTGTGGCCAATCACTAAAGGTGTGAGCAAACAGCTGCTCCCGGTCTACGACAAACCGATGCTGCACTATCCCTTGGCGACCTTGATGGCCGCCGGTATCCGCGAAGTTTTGGTCATTACAACCCCAGAGGATTCGGAGTCTTTCTCGCGCCTACTCGGTGATGGCTCCGACTGGGGAATGAGTATTAGTTTTGCAACCCAACCCAAGCCTGAGGGTCTAGCACAAGCATTTCTCATCGGTGAACAATTTTTGGCTGGTGACTCGGCTGCATTAATTTTGGGTGACAATCTTTTCTATGGCCCCTCACTGGGACGCAAACTCGCCGAATTAACCTCGGTGGTTGGCGCTCACGTGTTCGCCTACGAAGTTGCTAATCCCAGTGAATACGGCGTTGTTGCATTCAATGAAGCTGGGGTCGTCACCTCAATTGAAGAAAAGCCGACAGAGCCAAAGAGTTCTTATGCGGTTCCTGGTTTGTATTTCTACGACAACACTGTTGTTGACGTAGCCAAGTCTATTGAGCCTTCTGCCCGCGGGGAGTTAGAAATTACCGCGATCAACGACCATTATCTGCAAGCTGGTGCACTTAAAGTCGCGGTTTTGGAACGAGGGACCGCTTGGCTGGACACGGGGACATTCCGGTCACTGCAGGATGCTGGTGAGTTCGTTCGCGTGATGGAAGACCGCACTGGAACCAAGGTTGGGTGCGTGGAGGAAATTGCTTGGCGTAATGGCTGGATTACTTCAGAACAACTATTGAAGTTAGCGGGGCCACTACTGAAGAGCGGCTACGGCGACTACCTGGTTGCACTGTCCAAAAAATAATTACGTTTAGGCATCTTCCGAGAGCACAACTTCGACGCCACCGGTGATTCCCACGGTGAGGTTGTACAGGATTGTAAACAGGCCGGCGAGAATTGAAATCAAAACAATTTCCACCGAGACAAGAATTAATGTGGCGCCGATTACTTGGCCGAATCCGAGGGATGTGATCAGGTCGAGTCCGCTGGTGCTGCCGACAACGTCGGTGACGGTTCCTGAGAGTGATTCGATGACGCCCGTGCGGTCCAGAATGAACCACACGGCCGTAACCGCAACAACGAGAACAATGCCGATTGCTAGGGAAAGAATGAAGGCCGCTTTGGTCACCGACCAGGGGTCAAACCTGGAAACGTAGAGGCGTGCCCGCCGCGGACCTCCACTCACTCGCTTGCCTGACCTTCGACTTCTTGTGTTCCTTCGACGAGTTCTTCGCCTGACTCGACTTCTTCGCCTGACTCGTCTAACTCGTCGACTTCGGCGCCCTTGGCGACTGCAACAACGCTGACGTCTTCACCCAGGCGCATCATGCGAACACCCATGGTGTCTCGGCCTGAGGCACGGATTTCATCAACTTTGGTGCGAATCACAACGCCGTTTGACGCGATCGCGAAGATCTGGTCGGTTTGCGCACACACCATGGCCCCAACGAGCTCGCCGCGCTCCTCCGGCAGTTTCATGGCTCGGACACCCTTGATACCGCGTCCTTTTGCGGCCCATTCGTCGACGGAGGTTCGTTTGGCGAACCCGCCATCGGTGATGGTGACCACGAATGTTTCGGGGGTGACAACGTCCATGGACAACAGTGAGTCGTCTTTTCGGAACCGCATGCCGATCACACCGCCGGTTGCCCGACCCATTGGTCGCAAGGTGGCGTCATTGGCTGTGAAACGGGCCGAGAGGCCCTTTTTCGAGACTAATAACAGGTCGTCCGTCTCCGATACGAGCCGTGCACCAATTAACTCGTCACCCTCGTGCAGGTTGATCGCGATGATTCCACCTTGACGGTTGGTGTCGTATTCACTGAGACGAGTTTTCTTCACCATGCCAGATTTTGTTGACAGTACGAGATAGTCACTAGCGGCGTAGTCAGGAATTGCTAGGACTTGCGCAATGCTTTCATCTGGTTGGAATGCCAGCAGGTTGGCAACGTGTTGCCCGCGTGCGTCACGTCCGGTTTCAGGTAACTGGTAGGCCTTTGCGCGATAAACCCGGCCAAGGTTGGTAAAGAACAAGATCCAGTGGTGGGTCGTGCTGACGAACATGTGTTCAACGACGTCGTCTTGGCGCAGGTTCGCGCCTTTAACTCCGCGGCCGCCACGGCGTTGAGACCGATAAAGATCACTCAGGGTGCGTTTGGCGTAACCACCGGAGGTAATGGTGACGACAACGTCCTCGACCGCAATCAGGTCCTCATCGGTGACGTCACCGTCCCAAGCGACAATTTCGGTGCGGCGTTCGTCACCGAACTTGTCGGAGATCTCGGTGAGTTCGTCGCTAACTATTGTTCGTTGACGCTGATCTGACGCCAGGATGTCGTTGTAATCGGCGATCTTGGTCATGAGGTCTTCGTATTCGTCAATAATCTTTTGACGTTCCAACGCCGCCAGACGGCGGAGTTGCATGTCAAGAATTGCCGTTGCTTGAATCTCGTCGATCTCCAGCAACTCAATTAATCCGGTGCGAGCGTCATCAACCGTTGCGCTCGCGCGAATTAATGCGATAACAGCATCAAGTGCATCGAGTGCTTTGAGGTAACCGCTGAGAATGTGCGCGCGCTCTTCCGCTTTGCGTAACCGGTAACGGGTGCGACGCTGAATTACTTCAATTTGGTGCAGGACCCAGTAACTCAGAAACTGCTCCAGGGTCAACGTACGCGGAACCGAGTCGACGAGGGCCAACATGTTGGCGCCGAAGTTGTCTTGGAGTTGGGTGTGCTTAAACAGTTGATTCAGCACAACTTGAGCGACTGCATCACGCTTAAGTTCAATAATCAAACGCATTCCGGTACGTGATGAAGAGTCATCGCGTACGTCGGAGATCCCGGTTAGTTTTTGGTCACCAACAAGTTCAGCGATGCGAAGCAGAAGATTGTCGGGGTTTACCTGGTATGGCAGGGCGGTGACAACTAGAATCTGGCGGCCACGCTTGTCCTCGTCGACGGTAACAATCGCGCGCATGGTGATCGATCCACGACCGGTCCGCTGCGCGTCTTCGATTCCTTTGCGACCAACAATGAGTGCGCCGGTCGGGAAGTCGGGCCCCTTGACCAGTTCCATGAGGGCGCTTTGACGCTCCTCAACCGTTGACTCGGGGTTGGCGAGCAACCATTGCGCACCCGCCGCGATTTCACGCAGGTTATGGGGTGGAATGTTTGTGGCCATACCGACGGCAATACCGGAACTGCCGTTCACCAAAAGGTTAGGAAACCGACTCGGTAGAACGGATGGTTCGAGGGTGCGGCCGTCGTAGTTCGGTTGGAAGTTGACGGTATCTTCGTCGATATCGCGGACCATTTCCATGGCAAGTGGTGCCATGCGGCACTCGGTGTAGCGCTGGGCCGCGGGGGGGTCGTTACCGGGTGAACCGAAGTTTCCCTGACCTTGTACCAATGGGTACCGCAGTGACCACGGTTGAGCCAAACGAACAAGTGCGTCATAGATGGCGCTGTCACCGTGCGGGTGAAAGTTACCCATGACGTCGCCGACCACGCGGGCACTTTTTGAGAAGTTGCGATCGGGTCGGTACCCACCGTCATACATTGCATAAAGCACCCGCCGGTGAACCGGCTTGAGCCCATCGCGCACGTCTGGTAAGGCGCGGGAAACAATTACCGACATGGAGTAATCAAGATAGGAACGTTGCATTTCCGTCTGCAGGTCAACCGGTTCAATCCGGCCGTGGCTGCTCACTTCTTCTACTATTTCAATGTCGTCTGGCACGTTGCTCTCCGTAACTTAGTTTCTTTGTGAGATGTTTAGTTGAGATGTTTAGATGTCGAGAAAGCGCACATCGCGGGCGTTTTGTTGAATAAAGTTTCGGCGCGACTCGACGTCTTCTCCCATGAGCACACTGAACATCTCGTCAGCCTGGGCTGCATCATTGAGCGTCACCTGCAGCAGAACTCGCTCGGCGGGGTTCATGGTGGTATCCCACAGTTCGTCGGCGTTCATTTCACCAAGACCCTTGTAGCGTTGAATCGACTCTTCTTTCGGTAGTCGTTTTCCGGCTGCAAGACCAGCTTCCATGAGTGCGTCTTTTTCACGATCCGAGTAAGCGAAGTCGGCGGTTTCACGGGACCACTTGATTTTGAACAGTGGTGGTTGGGCGATAAAAACGTGTCCGCTCTCAACGAGTGGTTTCATGAAGCGGAACAGGAAAGTCAGAAGCAGTGTTCGAATGTGTTGGCCGTCAACATCAGCGTCGGCCATCAGGACGACTTTGTGGTAACGCAACCTGTTAAGGTCGAATTCTTCCTGGATACCGGTACCGAAGGCAGAAATCAGTGCTTGTACTTCGGTATTTTGGAGTACTTTGTCGATCCTGGCTTTCTCGACGTTGATGATTTTTCCGCGGATCGGAAGGATCGCTTGGGTGCGCGGGTCACGACCTTGACGCGCTGAACCGCCCGCACTGTCACCTTCCACGATAAAGACTTCACACTCTTCCGGTTCCCGGCTCGAACAGTCAATAAGTTTGCCGGGCATACCGGCGCCACCGAGGAGCCCTTTTCGGTTGCGGGCGAGGTCACGGGCTTTACGGGCCGCGATGCGCGCGGTTGCCGCGTTCATTGATTTACGGGCGATCTCTTTACCCTCGGCTGGGTTTTGTTCAAACCAGGCACCGAGTTGGTCGTTGACCACTTTTTGGACGAAAGTTTTCATCTCGGTGTTACCTAGTTTAGTTTTGGTCTGACCTTCGAACTGGGGGTCAATGAGTTTCACGCTGACAATGGCCGTGAGACCTTCGCGGATGTCTTCACCGGACAGGTTGGTGTCTTTTTCTTTAAGAATGTTCCACTCGCGTGAGAATTTATTGACGAGTGAAGTAAGTGCTGTTCTAAAACCCTCTTCGTGGGTTCCACCCTCTGTTGTATTAATTGTGTTCGCGAAGGTGTACACGGACTCCGCATAAGAGTTATTCCATTGCATTGAGATCTCGGCGCTGAGTGTTTTATTTTCATTCTCGGCGACCAGGTCAATGACTGTTGGGTTTGCTATTCCTTTACTGGCATTGATGTGACGAACGAAGTCAGAGATGCCACCTTCATACATGTAGGCAACGTGGCGAAGTGCTTCAACAACTTCGGTTGGGTTTTCGGCGTCTATGACAGCAACAGCACCCGGTCGCTCGTCGGTCAGTTCCAACTTCAGGCCCCTGTTAAGAAACGCCATTTCCTGGAAACGACGGGAGAGGGTCGTGAAGTCGTAAGTGGTGGTTTCAAAAATCTCGCCGTCGGCCCAAAAAGTCACGGTGGTTCCCGTGCGATCGGTTGCCTCACCTTTGTCGAGCGGAGCTGTTGGTGCGCCGTACTTGTAGTGTTGCCGGTAAACATTACCTTCGCGGTGAATCTCAACCGCCAGGTCGGTCGAAAGTGCATTCACCACGGAAACACCCACACCGTGCAGGCCACCGGAAACCGAGTAGCCGCTACCGCCAAATTTTCCACCGGCGTGTAATACGGTCAAAACGACTTCGACCGCTGGTTTCTTCTCAATCGGATGTTCGTCAACGGGGATGCCTCGTCCGTCGTCGATGACTCGAATAGCCCCGTCGGCCAGAATCGTGACCAAAATTTCGGTGGCGTAGCCGGCCAGGGCCTCATCAACCGCGTTGTCGACCACTTCGTAGACCAAATGGTGCAGACCGCGCTCACCGGTTGAGCCGATGTACATGCCGGGGCGCTTACGAACCGCGTCGAGGCCTTCCAGAACCTGGATCGCACTGGCGTCGTAGGTCATTTGGGGGCCTCCTGGAAATCGGACTTTTCGGAAAACTTACAATATTTATTCTACTCTGTACTTCTGACATCACCTAGCCAAAAAAGGCCAATTAGGCTGTAAATGCGCCCGGTGACCCCCTAGCAACGAGTAGACGTACGAAATAGTGCCTAAAATCCGCCCTTTTTCGTTCTAGGGCCCAAATTCGGCTACTTAACATAAGGTCTCGGGACTAGCCATAGGTATCGCGCGGCCCTCTACCGGCCACATGCCAGGCCCCTTTCTTCCATGAAGGTCCCCGAGGTCCATAGATCGAGATCTTGACCACTATGCCGTCACCGACTTCACCGGCGATTTTGGCTATTATCTGGTTCTGGAGCATTCGTAACTGGGTCGCCCATGCGGTTGACTCCGCCGTTAGTCGCAGGGTTCCTTCTTCAAATCCGGCGGGCACACAGTGGTCGGCAATCTCAGGCCCAACGATCTGGCCCCAGGAATTCAACAACTTAGCCATGGAACTTTCCCGCTCCCAGCCGCTTTCAATAACTAATTTGTCCAAGGCACTACCGAGTAGTTCCGGGTCGCGCCCACTTCTCGTACTTTTCTTCGTCTTTTTTACCGGTGTCCCTTTGGTCGTGCGGCGTAAAAGTCGATCTGCGGCTTGGGCTTGCTCCTCCGGTGTAATGTCCTCAATCACGTGTTTCACCCTCTTCTGCAACGCCTGCGGCTTGGGCAACGACCGTACCGTGTGAAACATGAAATCTGGTACCGCCTAGTTCAACCGGCACATCAGACTCCACCGCAGCGGTAATAAAGACTTGCGGTGCATCCCTTGTCAAATCTAATATCGTGGCCCGCCGCATGAGATCGAGTTCCGCGAAAACATCATCAAGAATAAGAATGGGCTCAACCCCATCGGCTTTTAATACATCTGCACTTGCAACCCTAAGTGCCAGTGCCGCAGACCAGCTCTCACCGTGGGATGCATAACCCTTAAGCGGTAAATCACCGAGCCCAATAAAAAGTTCATCCCGATGTGGACCTACCAGAGTTATCCCACGAAGAAGTTCATCTTTTTTTCGTGCATTTAACTCCTCCAACATTAGATCCGAAATGTCATTTCGACTCAGCTTTTCGATTTCGTCTTCTAATAAATACTTTGATTGATAAGTAAGAGATATTTCTGATGAACTAACGGCCTGGTCCCCACCACTAATGGCGCGATATCTCTCGCGAACATGTGGCTTTAAGTCGCGAATGAACTGAATTCGGGTGTGGGTAATTTCGGCTCCTATTCGAACCAATTGCCCATTCCACACATCTAGGGTGCTATCAATATTGTCGCGATTATAAGATTTCAATAATGCATTGCGTTGGCGTAACACTTTGTCATAATCGGCTTTTACACCCATAAATCTTGGTGTTCGTTGAATTAAAGTGTGGTCCATAAAACTTCGACGTTCACCTGGATCGCCCTTCACTAAAGTTAAATCCTCTGGTGCAAACATAATCACCCGGACAATGCCTAAAACATCTCTTACCCGCGGTAATGGGGAGCGATTTATTTTGGCTCTATTGGCTTTACCTGGCGTAATTTCAATGTCAATTGCGACTGTACGGTCGTCTTCATTAACCCGAGCACGAATGACGGCTGATGTTTTTCCGGCATTTACTAACGGGTTCTCGTTAGCGACACGATGTGATGTGAGGGTAGCCAGGTAGTAAATAGCTTCAACAATATTCGTTTTCCCCTGGCCGTTTGAACCAATCAGAACGTTGACTCCTGGAAGAAACTCAATGAGCGCTTCATTGTAGGAGCGAAAGTTGTTGAGGTGAAGGGCTTGCACCCACATGTGTCAGCCCGTCAAACGTACAGGCATCAATAGATAGCGGTAGTCCGCTTGCATGTCTTTTTTGTCATTGGTCATTCCGGTAATAACTGCCGGTTTTGTCGCCAACGTAAATGAGAATTGAACTTTGGGAGCGTCTATTGCATTAAGTCCATCAAGGAGATAACCAGGATTGAAGGCAATCTCTATCGGGTCACCTTCAAGATCTACTTCAATAATTTCATTCGCTTGGGCATCATCACCGGAACCAGCTCGCATGTGAATTTCACCATCAATAAAATTCATCCGGATCGGTGTATTTCGTTCGGCTACGAGTGCAACTCGTTTGACGGCGTTTACTAACTCGGCGGTGTCAACAATCGCTGTCGTTGAACTTTCATTTGGCAGTAGTGAACGATATTTTGGAAACTCACCATCAAGTAAACGCGTTGTTGTACGCATTCCTTCTGCTTCAAATCCAATGAGTTTTTCACCATCGGGTGCAATCGCTAACTCGACAGTTTTCGCCGAGCCCATGCTTTTTGCTGCATCCGCTAAAATCCGAGCAGGAATCAACGTATTAAGTTCTATTGAAGTTTTTGTGGGCGACCATGGAAATGTGCGAACCGCCAACCGATAACGGTCGGTTGCCGCCAAAGTAATATTGACACCATCAATTTCCATTCGAATTCCAGTAAGAACAGGAATAGTGTCATCTTTGCCGGCTGCAATTGCAACCTGTGCAACAGCTTCTGCAAATACATCTCCATCAACATTTCCTGCTGTCACTGGCATTTCAGGTAATGCTGGATAGTCCTCCACGGGAAGAGTAGGCAAGGTAAATGAACTTCGACCACATTCAATAAAAACTCGATTTCCTTCCAATTTCACAACTACCGGGGCAGCAGGTAGTGATTTTGTAATATCAGCCAACAACCGACCAGAAACCAGGGCTTTACCAGATTCAAGAACGTCCACCACAATATTTACTCGAGCTGAAATTTCGTAATCAAAACTCGACAGCGTTAGCGAATCCTGCCCTGCAATAAGCATGACACCTGAAAGAACCGGCATTGAAGGTCGTGAGGGCAAGGTCCGTGCGGCCCACGTAACAGCTTGCGCCAACGTGTCGCGTTCAACTCGGATGTGCATCTTATGCGCCCCTGTCTAAAAATAAGTGGTTAAGCAAAGGCTTAGTGTGCCCTATTGATAAATCATTTGTAAGAGTAACCATTGGTCTGTGCACAGAGTTCATTACTATGAGTGTTTATTAAATTTAATGATTGATATAGGTAGTAGTAGTCGTAGGTCATGTGGATAGTGTGGATAACGGCAAATGTATGGGTAATTCATGCGTGTTGATATGAATTTGTACTGTGGACATTTGGTATGAATATGTGGAGACCTGTGGATGGACGTGAAATGTGGGGTAGTTATCCCCGTTGATGACTAAAGTTATCCACAAATATAGGGATAGTTAATGTGTTTAGGTGATTTCTGTCCACAGTTGATTAACATGTGTGGAAATTAGTACACGCCCTGTTCTTTTTGGAGTTATCAACATGTTTGTCCACAGGAGTTATACACAACTGTTGATAATGTGGGGATGAAAACTATTTATGTGACTCATGTGACGTGATGTGAATGAAAGTTACATCGGTCGGGGCTGGGATTTAATTCGGCTGGTTAAGTCCGTGACCTGGTTGTACAGGCTGCGTTTCTCCGCCATTAGTCCCCGAATTTTACGATCCGCATGCATAACGGTGGTGTGATCTCTTCCACCAAACGCTTGCCCAATTTTTGGTAGGGACAGGTCGGTGAGTTCCCGACACAGGTACATTGAAATTTGCCGGGCCGTTACCAAAGTTCGACTACGACTAGCCCCACAAAGCTCTTCGATGCTGACCCCGAAGTAAGAGGCGCAGGCACCCATGATTTGAGCCGCTGTAATTTCTGGCCCGACATCGGATGGGAGAAGGTCTTTAAGGACGGCCTCGGTGATTGCCAGATCCACAGGCTGCTGATTTAAAGAAGCGAAAGCGGTTACTCGAATTAGGGCTCCCTCGAGTTCACGAATATTTGTGGAGATTTTTGAGGCAATATATTCCAAAACTTCAGGTGGAGCGATTAATCTTTCCTGGGTAGTTTTTTTACGAAGGATTGCTATTCGAGTTTCTAGATCGGGTGGTTGAACGTCGGTAATGAGCCCCCATTCAAAACGTGAACGCATCCGGTCTTCAAAGTCTGGAAGTTGTTTGGGTGGCAGATCACTCGTGATTACAATTTGCTTATTTGCATTATGTAAAGTGTTAAAAGTGTGAAAAAACTCTTCCTGTGTCTGGACTTTTCCGCTGAGGAACTGAATGTCATCAACCAGCAAAACGTCAATATCGCGGTAACGGCGCTGAAAACTCGCAGCTTTATCATCGCGAATGCTGTTAATGAATTCGTTGGTGAATTCCTCGGAACTGATATAGCGAACGTGGGTTCCCTTGAACAAAGTTTTGGTGTAATGCCCAATGGCGTGCAGTAAATGGGTCTTGCCCAGTCCTGATCCGCCATAGATAAACAACGGGTTGTATGCCTTCGCTGGTTGTTCGGCGACTGCCACGGCGGCAGCATGGGCGAACCGGTTACTAGTACCGATAACAAAGGTGTCGAATGTGTACTTGTCGTTGAGCCGACCGAATTCTTCCTTATTACTGGGAGAACCCATTCCCGGCCGGTCAAAATTTCCTTCACGAATATTGCCACGGCTAGGTTCAAAGACCGGTTCTTCATTTGCATAGGTTGAGTCAGCGGCTTCGTCGGTTAAATCACTATCAAGGGTTGGGGCAATGGAAGGGTCGACGGTTACGGCGAGCCGAATCTCACGGCCCACAATTTGGCTGAGGGCGCTGCTCACGAGTGGGCGCAGTCGAGTCTCGAGAACATCTTTGGTGAACTCATTGGGAGCCGCAATCAAGACGGTGTCTTCAACCAAACCCAATGGACGGGTTAGGGAGACAAAAGCCTTCTGCTGGGGGCTTAGAGCTCCATCGGAGAGGGAGTCGAGAGCCGCATTCCACATCGCGGTGAGTTCGTTATCCCCAGCCATTTTCCCTCAACAATCCCAGATTAGCGGATTCTGTCCACATGCTTATCCACAGGTGTGGACGACCGGCGCTACCTTACAGCCTTCTTATCGGGTTTGACAAGGCAATGTCCAATTCGAGGTGTCTGCAGGGTTAGGTCTGTTGATGGCGGGGGTTGGGTTTGACCAAGAAGAACCCATGGCGTAACCTTCGGGGGTTAATCACTCTGGTAACAGAGATGAAGTATCACCTCAAGGAGACTCATGAAGCGCACATTCCAGCCCAATACTCGCCGCCGGGCAAAGACCCACGGCTTTCGGCTGCGCATGAGTACCCGCGCCGGCCGCGGCATTCTTGCCACCCGACGTGCCAAAGGCCGCACCCGCCTCTCCGCTTAAGCACTCTCGCAACCCGCAACGGTTGCTTACTCAAAGGTTGGTCATGCTGGCAGCCCAGCACCGTATGCGGAGTCCACGTGATTTCCAATTCGTGCGTCGCAACGGTAAAAAAGTTCTGGCCCCGGGTTTAGTCATGCACGTGTGCCCAGGAATGTATGGAAGTTCACCCTCCCTCGTCGGCTTGACCGTGGGTAAAGACTGTGGAAATGCGGTTGAGCGGCACCGAGTTAGTCGCCGAATCCGAGCCGCACTGAGGCCGGTTGTTCAACGCTTACCGCCGGGCACCGGTCTAGTCGTCAAAGCCCTGCCGCAAATCCACGTGGTGAACCTATGCCCCGACCTCATCACCGAGTCGCTCCTTGCGAAGGTGGGTCCATGAACTGGCTGCGAAATACGGGCAGTGGAATCCTTTGGGTCTGGGATCACAGCATTGGCTGGTTGGTGCGTTTAGTTTTCTTGGGGTTAATTCGCGTCTACCAATTGTTAATTTCACCGCTACTTCCACCTAGTTGCCGGTTCTATCCAAGTTGCTCCGCGTACGCTTTGGGGAGCATCCGCGTCCACGGATCTGCCAAGGGCTTAGCCTTGGCCACGGTTCGCTTAATACGGTGCAACCCTTGGAACGATGGCGGCTTGAATCCAGTACCCGAAATAGGGCACTGGTTGTCGGAGATTTATCCGGATGGTCGCCCACGAGTAAGCGCGGACGGAGAACATGTTCATTCTTGATTGGCTGCAGGTTGCGGTCAGCTGGGTCCTAGTTCAGTTCCACCAATTGTTGAGCAACGTGATGGACACCAACAGTGGCTGGACGTGGGCATTCTCCATTGTTGGTTTGGTTATCGTCATTCGAATAATATTGATCCCACTTTTTGTGAAGCAAATTAAGGCCCAGCGAAACCTGCAAATTATTCAGCCACAAATGAAAGAGATTCAAAAGAAATACGCTGGGGATAAAGAACGTCAGTCCCAAGAAATGATGAAACTCTACAAAGAAACCGGTACGAATCCGCTGGCTTCCTGTCTACCAATTTTGTTACAAGCACCAATATTCTTTGCGCTCTTTACCGTGCTACAAGGTATTGCAATGCTTAACCCTAAGGGTGTTTTCAAGTGGGATCAGTACGCATCGTTACTCGAGAATGCCCACGATGCATCCATCTTTGGTGTTCCCTTGTACGCAACTTTCCTCAACGCTAGTGAAGTCGCAGCGGATGGATTTAGCCCGAACGCGACCATAGTTCTTGCGTCGATTTTGATTCTCCTTATGAGCGGAACGACTTTCTTAACCCAACGCCAGTTGATTGTAAAAAATACCGCACCGGGTAACCCGATGGTGCGCCAGCAAAAGATTCTTCTGTATGTATTCCCGGTCGTTTTCGCCGTCGGTGGTATCAACTTCCCGATTGGTGTTTTGATCTACTGGTTCACCACCAACCTGTGGACCATGGGGCAACAGTTTTACGTTATTCGCAACAATCCCCAACCAGGCACGCCAGCTTTTGAGGCGCTGGAAGCCCGAAAGGCGGCTAAACGCGCCCGTAAAGGTGGCACACTCGTTG
>Ga0335396_10001075_pt1 | contig 36333 bp, 37 predicted proteins | sample FRY02_FD_205743 | JGI IMG/M metagenome (GOLD analysis project Ga0335396, IMG submission 205743) | Freshwater microbial communities from Lake Fryxell liftoff mats and glacier meltwater in Antarctica - FRY-02 (spades assembly) (version 2) | ecosystem: Environmental > Aquatic > Freshwater > Ice >... | reverse complement strand
GCATGCCGAGCACCAGTCAGCTCGTAAATCCACTGGAAATCTATAAACGCCAACGACGAGCGTTTCGCTCTGGCCGCTTAAGCGGTGAGCCGCTGCACTGATTTGTCTTTGGGTCAGGTGGGTAAAACTACAGCAGCGTCATTTACAAAGAATCGTGCTTGTTTGGGTCACGAACTCAAGCCCTAAAACTAAGTGAATCGCCAAGGTCCGGCCTGTCGGTAGGCATATACCAAGGTTAAATTCAAAATGTATCGACTACGCATGTAGAACTGTCTGTAGAGGGCTTATGGACGGGGGTTCAATTCCCCCCGGCTCCACCATATGCAAAAACCAACCCCTCGGGGTTGGTTTTTTTTTGACTGACGGCGTGTTTGCGGGGGTTCCTGCGTGTTTTTGCGGACTTCGGAGAATGCCATTTCTGCCACCACCCAAAATGTCACATTGAATCCAGATTTGCACAGATCCTAGCAAGTAGCTGATCAAAATCAGGCTGACCTTGGTAGTAGAGCGCAGAGGATTTTTTGTATTCCTTAGTAAAAAGGTCTCGCTGCTGAGAATCTTTCAGGGTGAAGGCTGGATTCTTGGCGATCACTAATTCATCTCCGGACCGAAAGCGTTGCACTTTTCGGTCCTGATAAGTCTGCTCCTTCATGAATTCCTGAACTTCGGGTAGATCGAGCAAGCAATACACGTCGTAGTAGTGGCGCAGAAAGTTTCCGGGAAATTTTTGAACTTCAGCCAAACGGCGGTACTTGGTCGAGATGGTCTGGAGCTTCTCGACGAACGTGTGAGTCGGCGCGTAGCAAGGCACATCGGTGGCACGGTTGTCGAAAACTACAACGCCACGGCTCAACGCGAAATCTAAAGCCCAAGAGGAGATTGTGACGGGTCGGTTGGGTGCTGTATCGTCGAACCCCAGTTCTAGCAAGAGGCCATCTTTTAAGCCTGTGATGGTGGCAGCGCGGGTTGAGTAGACGAGCCGAATGCCTGCGCTGCGCATTTTTTCGTCGTCAAAGAAGGTGTCGCGCTCAACACTTTCGATACCAGGGATGCGGATGCGTTTTGATAACTCGTCGTAATAAGCACGCCTCGAATCGATGTGGGAAGGTTTGTCCTGGTTGCGCCCTGTTTTGACATCTATGTCAGCAGGTGGCTCGATGCGGATGTCAATGTCTTCTGAGAAACGATGGATGACCCCGAAGCCTTTGGACAGGGATGTGCCGCCCTTTAATTCGAACACAAAGCCTTGAGCCTGGAGTCCCCAGAGGCTGTGCATGATCCAGTAGTCTTTTTCGACCAAAATGGGGTCGAGCGCGCGCTCGTTAGCGACAATCGCAAGCAATTGATCGAAGTCACGTCGTTCGTGAAGAAAGTCAGCCACCGACCCAGTCCCGAACGCGTTTGCGAGTGGCCATGTTGCCGTAGTTATCCAATGCGTGTTGGAGTCGGGGTTGATTAAAAGACATCAGCTTGGTGCGGGCTCGGCTGAGCACCGCGTCATTGTCTTCGGCCAATTCGCCTAAGTTGTTCAGCAGGTCTACGTACAGGAATTCAGACGTCAGTTTTTTGGGAAATCGTGGCTTCAATCTGAAATTAAACTGTCGGTTACCCAGTTTGAAAACGCCATGTCGTTTATGGTTGTAGACCAGTGTGCTGTTGTAAAGTTGGGTGGTACCTAAGCCCACTGCGTTGTATGACGATGGTGAAAACACCAAAAAATCATTGTCACGCAGAAATCCTCGCACTACCTGTTCGTCAGTGGGAGGCAAGGGACCAAAGTTTGATTGCTTTGGTGCGTAGTAAAGCCCCTGAGCCAGCTTTTTAAGCATGCCTGTGGACACCAGTTCACGCAGATGCCGATCAACTGCATTACTCAGGCGAGCAAGATCTTCACGCCGATAGACACGACCAGCTTGCAGCTCGTCCGCAAGGTGCGCAGTGGCACCCCTTAGGGAAGGCGTAAATAGTGTGGCGGAGGTTGACATGGAGGCTTTTTCATTGAATTTTCATGCATTTTAGCGCTTCTTGCCCGATGTGTCACCTCCCTTTATCGGTGATTCAGTGTCAGTGCACAACGATCTGAAGCGTCTCAAGTTTTGGAAAGTCGCTCTTTTGCCAGCCTCGTACCTTCAACTAATGCTTGCAATTTGCGCAATGCCACTTCTCGCCCCATCGGCGCCAAGCCACAATTCGTGCACGGGAACAACCGTTCTTTCGGTACAAACTGCAGCACCAGGCCGATGGTATCAGCCACTTCCTCAGGTGTCTCGATCACGTCGCTGGCCACATCGATCACACCTACCATCACATCTTTACCTTCCAGCAGCTTCATCAGGTAGGGCGGTACATGTGAATGAATACATTCAAGGCTTACTTGGTCGATGCTGCTGCGAGCCAACGCAGGAAAAACCGTTTCGTATTGACGCCATTCGTCACCAAGTGCATCTTTCCAGTCGGTATTGGCTTTGATTCCGTAGCCGTAGCAAATGTGCACCGCCCTATGTCACACTAGTTGTCCGGTCGTTTAATTTCTTTTTGAAACCTGAAGGGGCGGTTTAAGTGAAGTTGCGATGCCAACCGACGGCACTGAATTTAAAGATAACGTCATTCGTAAAATGATGCCACCTGAAGCCAAAGTGTCGAAAAAATTGGCCAACTAAGGCGTAATCAGAAACTTGGTGTTGGTTACGGGTTGCTTATACAAAGCAACCGCCTCAAGGCTCAGCGCTTGGGCCAACGACACTTCTTGGGTGTAATGACTTGCAAATGTCGTTGTAAGTTCGCTGATGACACGTGCATACATCTTTTGTAAGATGACTGGGTCGATTGTTTTCAAGAACGGAAACACCAACCAGCCACCAACACCCCATGTCATACCAATATTTCGGGGCAGTTCGATCGGGTTAAGGTCAAGCCCGCCATAAATATAGACCTGCTTATGAACGTTAGAGCCATAGCGACTGTACTCTGTAGCCTTGCTGTTAATGACCTTTTCCATACATTGAAGTATTTGCCCGGCCAGTTTGCCCCCGCCGATGGCATCGAACGCCAAGGTGGCGCCGGTGGCTTCTAATGCAATTGTGAGTTCATCAAGAAAGTCAGGTGCACTGGCGTTGCACACATGCACAGCACCTTGAGACAACAACAAATCGACTTGTTCTTGTTTGCGCACAATATTAACTAAGCCAATGCCATCTTTAAGGCAAATTCGGTTGAGCATTTGCCCCAAGTTAGATGCGCCAACAGTATGCACCAGCGCCGTGTGACCTTCTTGACGCATGGTTTGAACCATTCCCAATGCCGTGAGTGGGTTAATGTAGGAAGAAGCCCCTTGAGCAGCAGTGGTGCCTTCGGCCAGAACCAAACACTCATTGGCATCGATCGCGCGGTATTGGGCATACATTGCACCACCCAGAATCGCCACCATTTTGCCCATCAGTTTTTGCGCTTGTACTGAAGACCCTGCACGCACAACACAGCCCGCACCTTCATTGCCCACCGGCAGCGATTGGCCCAAGCGACCCGCCATAGCAGGCATAAATTGAGGGGGTACATGCCCAGTCAATATTGGCTGCTGGGGCGTACCGGCGACTTTGAAAGTATTGACATCGGCAGCACCAAAGAGCAGGCCGATGTCTGATGGGTTCAGGGGAGATGCTTCAATACGCACCACAACCTCATTTGCCTTTGGTTCAGGTATGGCCACATCAATCAACGAAATCTCTAACTCGCCGTTAGACTTAATTAAAGACCGCAATTCAAGCCCCGTATTTGTATTCATAAGACCTGTGGCTTTTGCTTGCTTTTCAGCCTGTGTTGATGTGTTGACTTGATTCATGTTGAGCACCTTTGGTTTTGACTTGTTAATTGTTTCATCATTAACAACACTTGATGTTAGGAACCCTTCCTTACGAATAGACACTTTAACAAACAATGCATCTGGTTAGCATGACTGAACTAAAAAGCAGTTATTCGAGAAATTCCCGAACTTCATCTCTTAAAGAACGCATGTCTGGCGCGTAAGATTCAATGTGGCACTTATCGTCAGTTGAAAAACGGATAGAAAGATTAAATGCAATCGGTTCTTGTTTTGAATTTACCCAAAGTGGCATAGCAATTGCATGTAAGGTCGGCTGGTAGGTGCCCAGAGCTAGGCAATATCCCTTCGTGTCAAGACTTTTAAAAGACTGCTCAATCACCTTTCGATACTTGGTGTACTGACTAGGTAAACGATCTTTGTATAATTTCATTAGGTATTCAAAACGGTTCGATTCAAGTGCAAACAGCAGGGCATGACCTATGGCGGTTTCCATAATCGGTCGAGTTGCTCCGATTTCGGGTTGTTCTATCCAATCAGAATTTGGCCTAAAACTTTCAAGATAAATGGCCTCGAGGCCGACTAACGCGGCCATTGATGTTTGACCCCCTGTTTTATCAGTCAGGTCTTTCATTATTTTTCGAGCAACATGACGTTCTTTTAGGTTAGCCAATACTGGGTATCCCAATGCTAGGGTGCCATAACCAAGCTTGTATTTTCTATTCACAACGTCATGCTGCAATAGACCAAGGCCGCACAACGTTCTGGTTAGTCTAGCGACCGTCGTTGGATGTAAGCCAAGTCGTTCACTCAAGGTTTTATTTCCAAGTAAAACGTCTTGTGTAGTGAAACAGCGCAGTAAAGCGACGGCATGAACAACGGTTGTACTGATTTCTTTTTTAGAAGAAATGCTCTCGACAAACCCTAGATGGGCAAGATCTCTCAAATCAATCTCCTTAATTGCGATTATCGAAAGTTTATTCTAAGTTGTTGGAGTAGACTTTTTTTAAAGAACCTCTTACAAGTTCATGCATAGCAAATTGTGCTTGACTAACAATCACATCACGGAGAAAAAAATGGCTAAGGTAGAAAATTTGACGAGAACCGGAGGAAATTTAGTTGTTCAGGCGCTTTGCGAAGAGAACGTAAAACATGTCTTCGGCTTGATTGGATCGGCAGGAATGGAAATATTTGATTCACTGTATGACAAACCACAAATTAAATTTATTGGGGTCCGAGATGAAAGAACCGGTACGCACATGGCTGACGGGTATGCTAGAGCTTCAGGCAAAGCTGGTGTCATTCTGGCAGGACAAAACGGGCCAGGCGTAACAAATTTAGTGACAGGTTTAGCTCAAGCGAACGCAGCCTTTTCACCTGTCATAGCACTGGCTGGTTGCCTTTCGTCTGAGCACCAGTACAGAGATGCTTTTCAAGAGGTTGATCAGTTTTCCCTTCTAAAGCCTGTTACGAAAAAAACCTATTTGGTTCCCTCGACGGCCCGTATTCCAGAATTGGTACGAGATTCATTTCGAACAGCTATGTCACCCAAACGGGGCCCGGTTGCTTTAAATATTCCTCGAGATGTCTTGTCTCAAACTATTGAAAATGGCGAGTTTTTTTCACCCGTTGGTCGCGAACTAGACGTGTTGTGTGGCCCGTCTGCTAAGGTAATTGATGCCGTAGTCAATCTTATTAGAAAAGCCAAAGCACCCCTTATTCTTGCGGGTGGGGGCGTCAAAAATGGGCGTTATGGTAAGTCGGTTGAAAAGCTGTCTTCTATACTAAATGTGCCGTTGGCTACATCACCAGGTCACGGCGACGCTGTATCAGCCAGCTTTGACAATTATGCAGGTCAAGTGGGGCCACGCGGCAATGTCATATCTACCGAATTGATGCAAACAGCAGATCTTATTTTAGCTATTGGTACTCGCATCGGATTTAACGCAACATTCTTTTCTTACGACAACATAAATCGAAATGCGAAAATCGTTCAGGTTGAGCTTGACCCGCTTTCAATCGGGCGTTTTTTTCCTGTAGAAATGGGCATACTCGCTGATGCGGGTGTCTTTACAGATTCGTTGATTGATGGTCTATGTGATTACAAACCATCAGCACCAGTCAATAAGTGGACAAAACAATTCAAGGCTAAGCGAAAAACACTTCTGCAAGAACGTGATGCCGTTCAGATCACAAAAGGTTTTATACAACCTGATGCGCTTTTTAAAGCTATTCGTGGTGTCTGTCCAACAGACTCAGCCTTCACCCTTGATGCAGGAACACTATGTTTGCAAGCCACTGATAAGTTAAATTATCACGTCACACCAAGTTTGTTTTCTCCATTAGACTTTGGCCTCGTCGGTTTTTCTTATGCATGCGGTTTAGGGGTAAAAGTAGCTATGCCTGAGCGCCCGGTGATCAGTTTGATGGGCGATGGTGGTTTTGGTATGACATCGAGTGAGTTGGGAACGGCCGCAGAATTTAATATTGGAACGATCTGTGTCGTGATGAATAATGGCTGCTGGGGCGCAGAAAAAGCATATCAGAGAGATTTTTTCAATAAACGATACTTAGGTTCAGAAGTGCCTAACCCTAAGTATGATCAGCTGGCTGAGCTTTGGGGTGTTCGCGGCTACAGGGTCGAAACAATTAGTCAATTTGAACAGGCCATGGCAAACGCCTTATCTGAAAATAAACCAGCTGTGCTTGATGTGTTGGTTGACCCAGATGCGCTCTATAGTTTTCGACGTGATTCCTTCAAAAGTCGAACTAAGGGTTGACCTAATGGAGTTCGACTATATCGTAGCAGGTGCGGGTTCGGCAGGTGCCGTTGTGGCGGCTCGTTTGGCACAAGCGGGTAGCAAAGTGCTCTTGTTGGAAGCGGGTGGCAAAGACAGCTCTATTTGGTTTCACATACCTATGGGGGTGGCTAAAATATTGAATAACCCCCGTTGGGTTTGGCCGTTTCAAAGCTCACCTCAGGCCAACATGGTTGGCCAACAGATTTATTCTCCAAGGGGTAAAGTTCTCGGCGGATCAAGCTCGGTTAACGGCATGGCTTACATATGGGGTGACCCGGATGAGTTTGATCGTTTGTCAGCGTTGGGCATAAAAGGTTGGAGCGCAGCTGAGGTCAAGCCTTTTTTTAAACGCATCGAAACAAATCAATACACTAATCATCCTGATCGGGGGCGCTTAGGCCCTATCAAAATCACAGACCGTGCAGCTCATGCACGTGACCCCATATCGGATGGTTTTATTGACGCTTGTATGGCTTTGGGCATTCCGCCTACAGAAGACTACAACGCAGTTAAATATGAAGGTGTTCGCTACCTCGAGCAAAACGCATATCGAGGGCGTCGTTACAGTTCGGCAGTAGGTTACTTAAAGCCTCTGAAAAGACATCCAAACCTTACTATCTGGACCAACACACACATTGAAAAAATAGTCTTTGAGGGTGATGCTGCGCATGCCTTGCTTGTAGCTAAAGAGGGCCGTTCGGTTCACGTGCGGTGCAAACATGAAATTGTCTTGGCTTGCGGTGCGTTAAAAACACCTCAGATATTGGAGCTATCGGGCGTAGGCAACCCTGATATTTTATTGAAGCATGGCATTGAATTGAAGATGCCGAACGTTCATGTCGGCGAACACTTGAGTGATCACCTGCAGGTCAGGCGAACGTATAGAACAACTCTACCCATTACGCTAAATGATTTAGCCAATAGTTCTTGGGTAAAATTTAAAGCGGGTTTTCAATACCTTTTGACAGGGCGTGGTTTATTGTCAGGCACGTCCTCAACGGCGCATGCCATTACTCGTGCGAACCCTGAGAGTGATCGAGTTGATGCAATGATCAGGCTCTATCAAATTAGCGGGTCTGACCGATATGCACGTGCAACATCAGTCGGTTTAGACCCGTTTTCTGGGTTCTCAATCGGTGGTTTCTTGTTGTACCCCAAGTCATGTGGCAGCGTTCATATTGCTAGCGCTGATGCGACCGTTGAACCCACCATAGACCCTAATTATCTCGCTGATATATCAGACCAGCAAGACGTGGTTCATTTGCTTCGACGAATCGAACACATTGCATCTCAACCCGCCATACAGCAATTTATTACGCATGAGACTCGACCGGGCAGACCCATGAGTGATGCAGAGCTGTTGATGTATGCCAAGCAGATCGGACAAACTGCGTGGCATACGGTGGGAACTTGCCGAATGGGGCGTCTAGGTGAATCAGTCGTTGACTCGGAATTGCGAGTGCACGGCATTCGGAATCTTAGAATTGCTGACATATCAGTTTTACCAACATTGGTGTCATCAAACACCAATGCCGCCGCAATGATGATCGGCGAAAAATTAGCTGATTTTTTAATTAAGTCAAATAAGGAATAATGAAGATGAGCACAAAATATTTAAAGATTGATGAATACAAGCAACGGGGTGATTGGAACAAGACATGGAGCTTATTAGAGGAAAAGTCACCTGATTTTTTAGAAGCCTACCTCAATTTTCGAGATGTACCGCATCAGACTTCAAACATTCCCCAAAAGTATCGAGAACTTATTCTTGTAGCCATTAATGTTGCAACGACACATATGTACGAACCCGGCACAAAACGCCATATTGAAAACGCTAAGAAACACGGGGCGACTGAACAAGAGGTGCTTGAGACCATTCAGATGGTGTCAATCATGGGTATTCATTCCTGTAATTTAGGTTACCCACTGGTTTCTGAAATCTTTAGAGAGCGGTCACCTAAGTGATATCAAACCTTTTCGCGAATTTTTTTGCTATGTCATTTGTTTTACTGTAACGGTATTGGAGCAGTATGAGCCAATAACAAACTATTTTGATAAAACTACGTCAACAGTTTTGTAGCAAAATTGTTGACAATGTTGTAACAACAAACTAAAGTTAATAGATCAAATAGTCATGAGTTGAATTTGGTCATTATGAAAAAATCTTCACCTGAACCAAACGTAACGGCTAAAACAGTTAGCGTTGACAGTGTTACCCAAGAGTTGCGGCGCTTAATTGCTACCCAAATTATTCCGCCGGGAGCCAAAATGAGCGAGGTCTCTCTTTGTGAAAAGTATGGCATATCAAGAAGTCGCGTTAGAGAAGTATTGACTGCGCTTGAACAGCGGGGGCTGGTTGAACGCATTCCAAATAAGGGCGCCATTGTGGTTCGGCTAGAAACATCTCAGATTTGTGATATTTACGAAGTAAGAGAGGTGCTTGAAGGATTGTGTGTAAGGTTGGCCACACAACGTGGTGATAAGAAAATGTGGGTAAAGTATTTTAATGAATTCAGTGGGCAACTTGAGCGATGCGTTGAGCAGGGTGATATTGATCAGTACATTGCAGCATACGAGAGGTTTCACGCTGATGTGGTGACAGCAACCGGAAATCAGATTCTTGCTGAGTTACTTGACAGCATCTTCGAACGAACACAAACAATAATAAGACGCACCATCATTTTGCCTGGCCGAGCGGCCCATGGACTAAAGCAGCATCAGGCTGTTTTGTCGGCAATGGTCAAGGGTGATGGCGAAAAAGCGGAAGAGGCAAGAAGGGAAACCATGAGAAGTGCCAAGTCATATTTTGATCGTTACCAAAAGTACGTTCTCTAACTCAATAAATTAGCGAAACCAATGAAACCTCAATCTCTAAACGGCATTACGGTTTTGGAACTCGGTTCAACAGTCGCAGGCCCTTTTTGCGGGCGTTTATTAGCTGACTTTGGAGCAAGCGTCATAAAGGTAGAGCCACCTGAGGGTGATCCTGTGCGCACAATGGGTAAGCGATTAAATGGTATGTCACTTTATGCCTCTAGCATTTTTCGCAATAAAAAACTACTTTCAATTGATCTTCGAACGCAGGCTGGCATTGAAATCACCCGCCGACTCGCTTTAAAGGCTGACATACTGATTGAAAATTTCAGGCCGGGCACGATGGAAAAATGGGGCTTAGGCTATGAAGAATTAAAAAAAGAAAACCCGGGGCTGATCATGGTTCGAATCAGCGGTTTTGGGCAAGATGGCCCTTATAAAGACCGTGCAGGTTATGGCGTCATTTGCGAAGCGATGAGCGGGTTGCGCCACTTAACCGGTGATGTTGATAGGCCGCCCGCTCGGGTTGCGGTTTCAATGACCGATTACATTACTGGGTTGTATGCGGCGTTTGGTGCCATGAACGCTTTGATGGTGCGTAACCGAACGGGAATCGGTCAATGCGTTGATGCGGCACTTTATGAATGTGCATTCAGCTTTATGGAACCCTGGATTTCTGCCTTTGATAAGTTGGGTCATGTTGCGAATCGATGTGGTTCAAGGCTACCTGAAAGCACGCCAAATAATTTGTATCCAACACAAGATAATCAGCATATTCATATTACTGCAATGGCCGATTCTATTTTTTCTAGGCTTTGCGTTGCAATGGGTCAGCCTGACTTGGCGCACAACCCTCTTTTCAATTCAGCTACTGCTCGCGGTGAGAATTTTGAGGCAGTCGACGACTATATTGCTCAATGGACAAGCCTTCATAAACTAGAGGCCGTTGAAAAAATTCTTCAATCGCATAACGTGCCTGCGATGCGTATTTATACGATTGAAGACATCTTTCAAGATCCGCATTACGCTGCGCGTGGCTCAATACAGCATATACCCGATCAAGTGCTGGGGTCGGTAGCCATGGCACAGGTCGTGCCAAGGCTTTCTGAAACACCGGGTCACATCAATCATGCAGGTGAATGGGTAGGTTCTTCGACGAAGTCTGTTCTTCAGTCTTATTTAGGCATGAACGAACTCGAATTAAATATGTTGCAAGCTCAGGGTGTGATTTTTGACCAGCCTAAACCAACAGAAGTTGAGTCTCAAGATCAATTAACTTCGCAAGACAATATTAGCTAATAATAGGTTGTTAAAGATGAATCGAATTGAGCAGGAATTTCTAGATAGAAAAGCAAAAGCCTTGGCAATGGGTGGGGCTGAGAAACTGGCCAAGCGCAAATTACAAGGCAGGTTAAATGCCCGTGAACGTATTGACTATTTATTAGACAGCGGTTCGTTTGTCGAGTCAGGCTTGTTGACTACTTCAGTTATTGCAAGTCAAAAAGAACAATCACCTTGTGATGGCAAAATTACAGGTTTCGGAAAAATCAACAGCCGTCGTGTTGCACTTGTTTCTAATGACTTCACTGTTTTTGGTGCCTCTAGCGCTGCGACCAACGGAAAAAAAATAGGGCACATAAAGAAAACAGCGACGCAGCGGGGTATGCCACTGATATTTTTAGGTGAATCTTCCGGTGCCCGTATGCCTGATCACATGGGTTCAGCGGGTATGGGGTCTTTGCTAGGCAATGACGGTTCGCAGTACAGGCGAATGCGAGAGATTCCCTGGGTGTCAGCCACACTCGGCATGTCATACGGTTCCTCCTCTTGGTATTCTGTTATGTCAGATTTCAATGTCATGCGCAAGGGTGCCATTCTTGCCGTCTCAAGCCCATTGCTTGCTTCAATGGCTATTGGTGAAGCGGTTGACCCTGAGGCCTTGGGTGGTTGGCGTTTGCATTCAGAGGTGACTGGGTTTGCTGATGTGGTCGTTAATTCAGATGAAGAGGCATTAGATGCCATTAGAAACTTTTTAAGTTACTTACCAAGCCATCATAAAGAGCCGCCACCACTTATGCCCGTTCCAGCAGGTTCCGGTGAGGGTATGGAAAGCATCAGCGCATTGATCCCTGAGAGTCGCACTCAGGTTTATGACATTAGAAAAGTAATTAAAACTATTGTAGATAAAGAATCGTTTTTTGAATTGAAAGCAAGATTTGGCAGGACAGCCGTGACTGGTTTGGCTCGTATTGAAGGCCGCTCAGTTGGGTTTGTTGCTAATAACCCTTTACATAAGGGTGGTGCTCTTGATACCGATGCGTGTGACAAGATTTGTAAGTTTCTTGTTTTGTGCGACTCGTTCAATATACCTTTGATATTTCTTGTAGATACCCCGGGGTTCATGATCGGCACAGAAGCTGAGAGAAGAAGGGCGCCGGGCAAAATTATGAATTACATGAATGCACTGTCGCTGGTCACCGTACCAAAAATTTCGATACTGCTGCGTAAAAGTTATGGCCAAGCCTACCTCAATATGGGGGGCGGTAAAAACTCTGATGAGTTTGCTGCTTGGCCAACGGCTGAAGTCAGCTTCATGGACCCCCAGTTTGCAGTAAAAATTGTTCATGGTCTTTCACCCGGAGACGAGGGTTTTGAGCAGGCTTTAGCTGGCATGAATAAAGCCAATTCGGTTTGGGATATTGCATCGATTTACGCTGTTCAGACAGTGATTCACCCTAGCGAAACGCGATTATTTTTACTTGAAATGCTCGATATTCATGAAATGCGCTTGACAGGTGGTGTTGGTGAACATTTGATGAAAGCCTGGCCAACGAGTTATTAAAATGAAGAAACCAACAAAAGTACTCGTCGCTAATCGTTCCGCTGTCGCTTCAAGGGTCATTCGCGCGCTAAATGAATTGGGTATTCCGTCGGTTGCGGTTTACTCAGAGGCTGATAAAGATGCACCGTACCTTAACCAAGCTGATGATGCAATATTTATTGGTGAGGCACCGGCCGCTAAAAGCTATTTAAACGTAGACAATTTATTTGAAGCAATGGCTCGTACGGCGTCAACTGCCCTGCATCCAGGGTATGGTTTTTTATCTGAGAACCCAGTCTTTGCGCAAAAAGTATTAGATGCAGGTCATGTTTTTGTGGGACCAAGCCCTCAATGGATTGAGAAAATGGGGCATAAAACTCAAGCGCGTCACTTCGCGAAATCAGTCGGTTGGCCAATTGGTCTAGGCAGTGAGCTCTTGCCTGATGACAATCAACTCGTCAAAGAGATTGCACGTTCTATCGGTTACCCACTTATTGTCAAACCTGCCGAAGGCGGAGGGGGAATTGGCATGATTGTGGCGCAAACTGAAGACCAGTTGCTCAGCGCCGTTGAAAGGGCTCGCTCGATGGCTAAAAGAGGGTTTGGTAGTGAGGCTCTATATTTAGAGACACTTTGCTTAAAACCACGACATGTTGAGTTTCAGGTCATTGGTGATAAATATGGTGACATTCGAGTCTTGTTTGAAAGGGACTGTTCCATTCAGCGAAGGCATCAGAAAATTATTGAAGAAGCCATGGCCCCGTGTATAGATCGATCGCTGATTCAAACTCAGTGCGAAGGCATTGCACGGGGTTTGGGAACGTTGGGCTATGACAGTCTGGGTACTGTTGAGATGCTGTACGACACATCAGGTAACTTTCGCTTTCTTGAAATGAATACTCGCCTTCAAGTCGAACATGGTGTGACAGAGGAGGTGCTGGGAATCGATTTGGTGCAGTCTCAGATACGTATCGCACTTGGTGAACGCCTAAAAAATATTTTACCTGACGATTTGTCGCCTCAAGGGCACTCGATACAAGCGCGAATTTATGCTGAAGACTCAAAGCGGTTTTACCCATCGCCTGGCAGATTACAGATATTTGAGATGCCTGTTGGTCACCATGTTCGAGTGGAAACAGGTTATTGCGTTGGCATGGAGGTCACACAATACTACGATCCATTGTTAGCCAAAGTTATTGTTCATGCCCCAAATCGTAACCAAGCAATTGCTAAATTAATAAGCGCTTTGCGTCAGACCCGTATTGAGGGTTTGTCAACAAATATTAAGGCACTGATTCAAATTATTCAGTCAGAGCACTTCATGTCAGGAAATGTTCATACTGGTCTTGCCATGGAAGTCGTGCAAGAAGCTAATCGTAAGAGCGCTTGAGAAATATTGAGTTTTAAATACTAAGGAGAAAGAAATGGCAGTTGAGCAACTGAAGTCAGAGGTGACAGGGTCGGTGTGGAAGATCGTTGCCAATATTGGCGACAATATTGCACCAGGTGACAGCATCATGATCATTGAATCAATGAAAATGGAGATACCAGTGATCTGTGAAGACGGCGGCAAGCTCTCAGCTTTGCTCGTTAAAGAGGGTGATTCAGTAGCTGAAGGTCAAAACCTAGCCGAAATTGAGATTTAGTATGAATCAACCTACCTCCCCCCCCAACGTGACAATCGAGTCAGAAGATTGGTCTGCAGAACTACAAGAGCTTGAGCAACGTCGACAATGGTCTAAAGGGCTTGGTGGTCAAGAAGCGATTGCGCGTCATCATGCAAACAAACGTATGACCATTCGCGAACGACTTGAGGGTGTATTAGATACGGGAAGCTTCAGCGAAGTGGGGTCACTAACGGGTAAAAGTGATCGAACTGATGGTCGTGTGAATCAGTTTAGTCCAGCACCTTATGTGTGTGGTTTAGGTGATGTTCGGGGAAGACCCGTTGCAATCGGTGGTGAAGATTTTACAGTGAAGGGCGGCATTAGTTGGAGCGGTGATAGAAAAAAGGGTGGGCAAGGGGGGTTCGTTGAAGATTTAGCCCATGACTACAGAATTCCTCTGATTAACCTGATTGATGGTGCCGGCGGTAGCGTTACGTCAATGTTGCGCCGCGGTTACTCTGTCTTTCCGGGCGTGCATGGATTTGAACAGTCCGTCAGACTGCTGGGTGAGGTTCCGGTAGTGTGTGCAGTCATGGGAACCGCAGCGGGCGGACCTGCAGGCCGAGCCATCTTGTCGCATTGGTCTGTGATGATAAAAGATACGAGCCAAGTTTTTGCTGCGGGCCCCCCCGTTGTGGCTCGATCACTTGGCCAGATCATTACCAAGGAAGATTTGGGTGGTTCTGATGTCGCGGTTGACCTAGCGGGCACGATTGATAATGTTGCTGAAAACGAGCAAGAGTGCTGGGAAATGATTAGGCGATTTTTAAGTTATATGCCTCAGAACGTTTGGGAACTTCCGCCGGTTGGCGATCAGTCAGACCCCCCCAATCGGCGAGAGGAAGCACTCGCCACAATCATTCCAAAAAATCGTCGACGCCCTTATAAAATGCAGAAGCTCATCAGCATGATTGTTGATAAGGAATCTACTTTTGAGATCGCACCACGCTTTGGAAGAAGTGTGATAACCACTTTGGCACGCATGCATGGCCATGTTGTTGGCATCATTGCTAATAACCCAATGGTGTATGGGGGTGCCATGGATGCAAAATCGGCCCGAAAGCAAACACATTTTGTCGAGCTGTGTGACACCTTTCATATTCCACTTATATTTTTTGTTGATGTACCTGGGTTTATGATTGGTAAAGAAGCAGAAGCAGCGGCCACCCTAAGAGAAGGCATGAAAAGCGTCTATGTTGGCTTGCAAATCTCTGTTCCTATTTACACAGTGGTTGTTCGCAAGTGCTACGGCATGGCGGGTATGGGTGCCACAGATAAAAACGGGTTAGATTTTAAAATTGCATGGCCGTCTGCTGAGTGGGGTTCTCTCCCAGTTGAGGGGGGTGTGAGTGCCGCGTTTAAGCGTGAAATTGCTGCTGCACCTGACCCAAAAAAGCGTGAGCAAGAAATTGAAAAGCAGTTCAGAGAGTCAGCTTCACCGTTTTTAACAGCAGAAGCTTTTGGGGTTGAAGAAATTATTGACCCTCGAGAAACAAGGGCCTATCTTTGTCGATTTATAGAGGCTTCAATTTATAAAAGAAAGACTGCACTAGGCCCCAAGCCTAAGTATGGCGTTAGACCCTGAGTGTTGGTTGGCTCAGGCATATTGTTATTGTTCGCTATTTCAGCGACAGTAATTTATAAAAAAACAGGAGAGAGACATGAGACTAACAAATAAACTGGCGGTACTTTGCAGCGTGCTGGCAATTGCGGGCACGGGTGTCAGCAAAGCTGAGGTAAAAGAAGTGAACTTGATGTCGCAAAACGGAATTGGCTATTTGCAACTGACCGTTATGAAACAACAGAAATTGGTTGAAAAAAATCTTGCAAAGATAGGCTTGGGCGATACAAAAGTTAATTGGACAACACTTGGAACCGGTTCAGCAGCAAATGATGCATTATTGTCAGGCCAGTTGCATTTTGCTTCTGGTGGAACAGGGCCAGCATTTATTTTATGGGATAGGACGAAGGGCAGTCTTAATGTAAAAGGCGTAGCACCACTATCATCTATGCCTAATATGTTGATTACAAATAACCCTGCAATTAAATCTTTAAAAGATTTTACGGATAAAGATCGAATTTCTCTTGCAGGTGCTGGGTCGTCTGTACAAACAATTTATTTGCAGATGGCTGCTGCAAAAGAATTTGGTAAAGATAACTACAAAAAGTTTAATCCTTTAATGGTGAATTTGACTCACCCGCTTGGGTTGCAGGCGTTGTTGTCTGGCGGCAGCGAGGTCACAGCTCAGTTCACCTCACCGCCTTTTTGGAATCGTGCACTCGAAGATCCAAAAATAAAAGTTGTTCTTAACTCTTATGACATCATGGGCGGTCCTAATACATTCCTTATGGTGTGGTCGACCGAGAAGTTTAAAAACGAAAACCCAAAAACATATAAAGCAGTTTTTGATGCAATAGATGAGGCAACTCAATTTATTAATAAAAACAAGCGTGCTGCTGCTGAAATCTATGTTGCAGAAAGTGGTGGCAAGGAGAACCTTGATTTTATTCTTTCAATTATGAATAACCCCCAAATTGTTTACACCATAACGCCAGAAAATGTGCTTCCATTTGCACAGTTTATGAATGATATTGGCACCTTAAAAAGTCGTCCGACCTCATGGCAAGAACTATTTTTTGATAATGTTCATAAGCTGAAAGGCAGTTAAGTCGTACCGGTAGTACTTGTCTTAAAAGTGGAGAGAAAATGGAAGAGACTCATTTATTGGAGCCATTAGTTAAGGTCAGTGGCGTGACACTGCAGTACAAAACAAAAGATCATTTGATTACAGCAACATATCGCGTATCTTTTGATGTTTTTCGATCGGACCGCTTTATCTTATTGGGTCCATCGGGCTGCGGAAAGTCTACTTTGTTGAAAGCGATTGGTGGTTTCCACCGACCTACAGAAGGCACGATTACTGTCAACAATACGCCGGTGCTTAAACCAGGCCCTGATCGGGTCATGGTATTTCAGGAGTTTGATCAACTACTGGCATGGAAGACCGTAAAAGAGAACGTGATGTTTTCTCTCCTAGCATCAGGGAAGATGAAAGGCAGGGAAGCCGAGGAGGCTGCCCTGCACTATATAGATAAAGTGAACTTATCGAAGTTTGCTAATTCTATGCCACATACGCTTTCGGGTGGTATGAAGCAGCGTGTAGCCATTGCGCGAGGTATGGCAATGGAGCCTGATGTGCTTTTGATGGACGAACCTTTTGCAGCCCTTGACGCGTTAACTAGAAGAAAAATGCAAGAGGAACTTCTTCAGCTTTGGGAGGAAACAAAGTTCACAGTACTTTTTGTTACACACTCAATTCCAGAAGCTGTTCTGCTTGGGAATCGAATACTTTTATTGTCACCGCATCCTGGGCAGGTTAAGGCCGAGTTAAATAGTGATGGTATAGATTCTATTGACGTATCTGGTCATCGCTTATCAGACCGAATACACGACATGTTATTTAAAGATGCTGTCTAAAAGGAGGCTGATTATGCCTGAACAAAACAAATTCCGTCCTGAGTTTATTTTCGAGCAGACAGAGCCCATATCAGGTGTTGTGCAAAAACCGTTGACATCATTTGAGCGGTTGACAAACCAAAGTTGGCTCAGAAAATGTATCTTGCTCATCGTGATGGCATGTATTTGGCAAGTCTATGCATTAAATCTCAATAACTCTTTGATTTTCCCTACTTTTACGGCCACGATAGCGTCTTTTGCCGATGCTATTTTGACGGGTGGATTGATGGGTAAGGCATTGAACTCAATTGAAATATTATTAATTGGATACGCGGTGGGGTTAGTATGTGCAGCAACTCTTACAGCTCTTGCTATTACAACAAGAATAGGTTCTGACCTTCTTGAAACGTTAACAAGTATGTTTAATCCATTACCAGCCATCGCTTTGCTACCCCTAGCTCTTATTTGGTTTGGCCTTGGTGCAGGTAGTATCGTATTTGTTTTAGTGCACTCAGTTCTTTGGGCTGTTGCACTGAACACTCATTCTGGTTTTATGGCGGTTAGTCCAACCTTGCGAATGGTTGGAAAAAACTACGGACTAAATGGCTTTCGATATGTATATAAAATTTTGGTTCCAGCAGCGTTCCCCAGCATACTGACAGGACTTAAAGTTGGTTGGGCTTTTGCTTGGCGCACATTGATAGCCGCAGAATTAGTATTCGGGGTGTCATCTGGCTCAGGGGGGTTGGGCTGGTTCATTTACGAGAACAAGAACATGCTCGATATTCCCGCAGTTTTTGCGGGCTTGTTTACTATTATTATCATTGGCCTATTTGTTGAAAACGTTATATTTAATAATATCGAGGCTATAACGGTCAGAAAATGGGGCATGCAAACTTGATAATAACGGCTGATAAAACAGAATCACATCTAAGCTGTTTTTGAGGCCTTTGTTAAAAACTGTCGCTTGATAACTTGCGTGATATTGTGACGACTGTGTTTGTTGCGCTCTAATAAGCCCACGCGACGAAAAATCGTTTTAATAGGTAAAACTTGAATGCACGCTCTTTTATCACTTTTCCAGTCGATGTTGGCCAACTGCGGAATGATTGAATAGCCAAGACCCTGTCGAACCAATTCAATAATGGCTTCAACTGAGTTAATTTCCATGCCCTCATTAACCTTTAGCTTATTTATTTTGATGGCCTGATCAACCAAGTACCCTGTCCATGTTTTTTGTGCAAAACGAATAAAAGGTAGGTCAAATGGTATGGGTTGATCAGCTTTTTTCGTATGATGTGTTTTATGGGCGGTATGTGGCAAAATAAGTACCATGGGTTCTTTGTATAACTCTGTCCATGATGCGCTTTGAGGTAAGGCGAAGGGCGATTCAGTCACAATGGCTGCATCAAGCTTACCCTCGAGCACTTGCTCTAGAAAATTACTTGATAAACCCGCCACCAATTTAATCTCTAATTCAGGGTAATCGCGCTTGAGTTTATCAAGCACTTGGCCAAATTGACCCATCAAAGCCGATACCAATGCGCCCAACACAATTGTGCCGCTAATGTCGGTTTTGAAGTGGGCACTCAACGATTCATACCGGGCAATAATCTCTTGGATCGGTTCAATAAGGGCGCGACCCTGGTTATTTAGCACCAAGGCACGCTTGGTGCGATCAAATAACTCAACCCCAATTCCTTCTTCTAGGTGCTGTAATTGCTGCCCAACTGCCGCTGCAGTGAGCCCAATCTCGCGTGCAGCGGCGGCAACACTTGCGTGGCGAGTGATAGAAATGAAGTTTTTAAGTACTCGAATGCTAGACATAGTTCCCATTATAGTAAAAAAAAAATTTGTCTCAAACAAAAAACTATTAGATTTATTTTTTTTATATCAGTCTATACAATTTACTCATGTCTGAAAACAATCTTAAAGTCAAAGTCTGGCGCGGTCGGGAACAAGGTGAGTTTGTTGAATACCTTGTGCCACGCAATTCAAATCAAACAGTGCTTGATGTGGTCACCTACATTCAGCGAAAACTAGATCCGACCCTAAGCTATCGCTTTGCATGCCGTGTGGGTATGTGTGGCTCTTGCGCTATGACAGTCAATGGTGTGGCTCGCTGGACATGTCGAACCCGTGTCGCAAAAATTGATGAGGGCGACTCATTAGAGATTGCCCCGCTTAACAATCTGCCTGTTATCAAAGATCTTGCGACTGACATGCGTGAGTTCTTTAATAAATGGAAAGGTGCGGTAGGTTTTTTTAAAGGCGAACAAACGCGATATGATGATTTTGCCAAGATCAAACCAGAATCTGAGGCGCGTCAACTCGCGAATGCAGGCATCGAGTGCATCGGTTGTGCCGTTTGTTATGCCTCTTGCGATGTCGTTGCAAGCAGATCTGACTATTTAGGCCCGGCTGCATTAAATCGCGCCTGGACGCTAACCAATGATGTGCGTGACGTTCAGCAATTAGATCGTTTGCGAGCGGTTGCAGGTGACGCGGGCTGCCATACATGCCATACGCTTGGTAGTTGCACAGAGCGATGCCCAAAACAGTTATCACCTACTGCAGGTATTTCAGGCTTAAAAAAATTAGTCGCGATCGCTGCAGTACGCGGTAGCAAGTGGGGTAAGCTGTGAGCGCAACGGCCATTCGTTCGCCGGCCATTCGTACCGCCGTTTTGCAGGCAAAACTTTGGTATGCACAGCGCATCAGTGCGATGGTGCTCGGCCTATGTGTTGCCATTCATTTGCTCATTATGTTTTATGCGATTCGCGGTGGGCTGACTGCAGGCGAGATTTTAGGGCGCACACAAGGTAACTGGTTTTTTGCCATTTTTTACGAAGTATTTGTATTGGCTTGTTTTGTGCACGCACCGATAGGCATAGCGAATATCTTACGTGAAAACTTTCCAGGTTCTTCTAAGGTTGCCATCTTGCCTTGGCTTTTGGCTTGCCTGATTTTGGTTTTGGGAACAACTGCAGTGATTGGCGTCTTCACAGGTGGGGTTGGCATATGAGTAAACGACCAACCTTAGATCGACGTGCCAGATCTCATTTATCTTATTTTATGTACATAGCACATCGGTATTCAGGCCTTTTATTAGCCTGTTTTTTGCCGATTCATTTCTTTATTCTTTCACAGTCTTTGTATGGCGCAAATGAGTTAGATCACTATTTAAAGCTAACTGATTTTTGGGCAATCAAAGTCGGTGAGTGGGGCCTGGTCACACTATTGACTATTCATTTAGTGGGCGGTGTGCGACTGCTAATGATTGAGTTTGGAACATGGCATGGGCTCCGCAAAGGCTGGATACAAGCGGCAATCGTCATTTCGATTTTTTTCGGTCTTTTATTTTTAGTCTTAGCTGACTAATAGGAAACAAAATGCAGTTACAAATGAGCTTGGTTGAGGAGGTATGTAAAGAGTTGTACATACGCGCACTTAAAAAGTTACCTGATGATGTAAAGCAAGGCATTGATCGCTTAAATAAGTCAGAAACCAGTGCACGAGCTCAAGTCGTATTGCAAACGATGGTAACTAATATTGCTGTGGCAGAGCGAGAAGACAACCTACTTTGCCAAGATACAGGCTTGCCAATTTATAACGTCAAAATTGGTCGCAATGTTCACTTTGACGGCATGGCATTGAAAGCCGCGATTCGTAAAGGGTGTGAGCGTGCCACCACAGAGTACCCACTAAGATCTTCAGTTGTTCACCCGATAACTCGAAAAAATAATCACACTTCTTGTGGCATCGATATGCCAGCTATTCATATTGATTTCAGTGCAGATGATGAGTCGCTTGAAATTGAAATGATTCCGAAAGGCAGTGGCTCTGAAAATAACTCGTATTTAAAAATGGCAATACCGGCTGACGGTATTTTAGGTGTGAAGGCGTTCGTGGTCGAGAGCGTGGTGGCTTCTGGTGGCAAAACCTGCCCCCCAACGATTGTTGGTGTCGGTGTAGGAGGCACATCAGATCAGTGTGTCGCCATGGCCAAACGTGCTGCAACAAGGCCCCTTGGTAGTGAGTGCGCAGATGAAGAGGGCGCAAAGCTTGAAAAAGAATTAAGCGCAGCCGTTAATCTTTTGGGTATTGGCCCGCAAGGTTTAGGCGGTGACGGTACGGCTTTTGCCGTGCACGTTGAATTAGCAGCTACCCACATTACGATGAACCCCGTTGCGGTCAATATGCAGTGCCACTCTGCACGACGTGCGCGTGCCACGTTTACGCCCCAGGGCGTTGAGTACGGTTTTTAGGAAAAAAAATGGCTCATTATGATCTGCCAACGCCGGTAAGCGAAGCTGACATTCGTCGCTTAAAAATTAACGATACGGTGACGCTACAAAAAACGTTGTTTGGCATTCGAGATGCCACGCAAATTCATTTGTTTGATCGGGGCCGCAAGACCAAGTTTGACTTATCGGGTCATGCCGTCATTCATACCGCCCCAAATGTGCGCAAGGTACCAGTTAGTGCAACGTTTCCGGCAGGCTATCAACCCATTTGCATCGGCACCACGACTTCAGACCGTATGGAACGTTTTACTCGCCCCTTGATGACGCAAAATGGTGTGCGCATCATTGTGGGTAAAGGCGGTATGCGTGAAGGCTCAGCGAGTGCTTTTACAGAGTTGGGTGGTGTCTATTTAGCCATCATCGGTGGTACGGCCGCGTTAGAAACAACCTGGATCGAGCAAATTGAAGATGTTGATATGGACGATCTAAACCCTGAGTCGTTATGGCGATTTAAGATTCGTGACTTTGGTCCGCTGTTGGTTGCGATGGACAGTCATGGCGGCAGTATCTACCAAGAAGTGCAGGGTGATGTTGCTCGTAACAAGTTAAATGTATTGAAAAGCTTGGGAATTGAATCATGAATGAACGGCTTAATATTAAGACACTAGAAACTGATATTTTAATTTTGGGTTCTGGTGGTGCTGGCCTTTTTGCAGCGCTTCATGCCCATCAGAAAAACCCGAATTTACACATTACCATTGCCGTGAAAGGGTTGCTTGGTAAATGCGGTTGTACGCGTATGGTCCAAGGGGGTTATAACGTTGCGCTAGCTGAGGGTGATTCAGTAGAGCGCCATTTTATGGACACCATCGAAGGGGGTAAGTGGCTTTGCAACCAAGAGTTAGCCTGGACACTGGTGAGTATTTCTGTTGAACGCATTCGTGAACTTGAAAATGAGTTAGGCTGTTTTTTTGATCGTAACCCCGATGGCACGATTCATCAAAAAGCATTCGCCGGTCAAACATTTGATCGTACGGTACATAAAGGCGACTTGACGGGTATTGAAATTATTAATCGATTGGCTGAGCAAGTTTGGGCACGGGGCATTAACCGGCTAGAGGAATATCGAGCAGTCGAGCTCATTCATAGTGCTGATGGAAAATCATTGGCTGGGGTGCTGATGCTTGATATGCAAACTGGTGAATTTACTTTGGTGCGTGCTAAAGCCGTTTTACTTGCGACGGGCGGTGGCCCAACGATGTACAAATACCACACCCCATCAGGCGATAAGAGCTGCGACGGCCTAGCCATGGCACTACGAGCTGGTTTAGAACTCAGAGATATGGAAATGGTGCAGTTTCACCCTACTGGCCTTTTAGCAGGCCCAGGCACCCGGATGACAGGTACAGTACTAGAAGAGGGGTTGCGTGGCGCGGGTGGGTATTTACTCAATTGTAATAAAGAGCGATTCATGAGTCATTACGACCCCCGTAATGAACGTGCCACGCGTGATATTGTTTCGCGCTCGATTAACTCAGAAATTCGCGCAGGGCGGTCAAGTCCTAATGGCGGCGTGTATATTCAGATGAGCCATCTAGGCCCAGATAACGTCCGTAAATTATTTAAAGGTATGGTTGAGCGCTGTGCCGATAGTGGTTTTGATTTAGCGCAAGACCTGGTAGAAGTGGTGCCCACTGCGCATTACATGATGGGTGGCGTCATTTTTCGTAAAGATTGCAGTACTGATTTACCTGGCTTATTTGCTGCCGGTGAAGATACCGGTGGCGTGCATGGCGCGAACCGATTGGGTGGTAACGGCGTCGCAAATTCTACTGTTTTTGGTGGTATTGCTGGTGATGAAATGGCAAAGTGGGTTGCCGATAAAGTCTTGGCCGAATGCAATATAAACGAAGTGACTGCCAGCATTAAGGCGCATGAAGCGCCTTTAGATCGCCCACTAGGCAACATTGAAACGATTCGTGATGAGCTTGCCGAGTGTATGTGGAATGATGTTGGCATTTCGCGTACGCAAGACAGCTTGCAGCGCGCCCGCGTAAAGTTAGATGAATTAGCTCAAACTCTTCATCACATGGGCATTGGTGATATAGACCGTGCATATAATCTAACGTGGCACGATTGGATGAACCTTCGAAATCTGATTTTGGTGAGTCAATCAATTACTGAGGCAGCTATTGCCCGCGAAAACTCACGTGGGGCTCATTATCGCGATGACTTTCCTGAACCGGGTGATTTAAAAACCTCTTATTTCACTGCTGTGCAATTACGTGAAGAAAAGTTAAATATTCAAAAAAAGCCTGTTCAATTTACTTTAGTCAAACCAGGTGAAACGATTTTGGTAGAAGAGGTTGTCCAAGAATCTGTCTAATTAATGATTAAAAGAAATAGGCCCCTATATTTTTGAAATTCTACAGCCACTTCCAGTAACGCTTGCGGTACTGGTCATTTTTTGCGCCTATTTTATTTTTGGCGTATCAGGTTTTGGGTCTTCGATTGTGGCTGTGCCTTTGCTCGTGCAGCTTTATCCATTAACGACAGTTGTTCCGATGATGGTCGTTTTAGATATCTGTGCTTCTCTATATCTGGGGCTTAAGGTTTCAGGTGACGCAAATAAGCAAGAGCTTATCTGGTTATTGCCCTTTACCTTAGCTGGCATGGGTCTCGGTATTATTTTACTTATCAATGCACCAAGCGAGCCGTTGTTGTTGACGCTAGGTATTTTTGCTGCTGCAAACGGCTTACGTGTCTTAATACAAAAGTCATCTCAGACGCATAAAGCCATTAACCGTTGGTGGGCACTACCTTTTGGCACAATCGGAGGTACCTTTACAGCCGTGTTTTCAACCGGTGGCCCCATCTATGTTTCATACTTAGCCATGCGCATTGGAAACCCAAATATTCTTCGGGCGACAATGGCAGTTTCTCACTTAATATTAACTTTACTACGGCTGTTTTTTATGCTGGTGGCTGGTCTAATGCTAAGCAAAGATGTGCTGATTTTGGCAGCGGTTATGATCATTCCATTATTTATTGGTATGACAGCAGGTACAAAGTTTCACACAAAATTAAGTCAAGTAGCCATGAAGCGTGCAGTGGGGCTTATTCTGCTCTTCTCGGGAACAATGCTGCTTATTAGGCAGATTAGGGCACTTGATTGGTTAACGTAATCATTAGTTACTGTCATTATTTTTTGGTATTTACTCGGCCTTGTTCAGCCTCATCACAAACGCTGCCTGAATCATACGCACAACCGATTCAACATGATCTGCTTAAAGTTGAAGGTAACCCCCCTCTGTACAATCAATCATATAGCCCGTGCTTTCGACAACATTGAGGTAATAGATGACCCTGCCCATAAGTTTTATCTTTGGGGGAAGAAGTCTCGAGCACGACTTGTCATGCAGTATGTAGTCGGTAAATATTCGTATGTTTACTGACAGAGCAAACACCGGTTCCCCCTGTGTAGAGTATTGAGCTGGCGTCAATTGCGTTTAATCATACGGGGCGATAAACATATGGCCGACTTTCGCGATTACATTTTGTCTTTTCTGAGCCCACGCCTTTAGCCTAACCATGACTTTTAATCTTGAAGGCGCATAATAAGGCATATTACATACACATATAGGTATTACAAATATGTCTGCTAAAACCATAGATGTTTGTCTTCCTGAAGCATTGTTCAACAAAATTGAAGCGTTGACCATTGCAACTGCACGTACCCAAAGTTTTTTGACGGTTGAGGCACTAACCAATTATGTGCAAAACTAGTCTTGGCAGATTCGTGACATTCACGACGGTATAAAAGAAGCCGATGCGGGTGAGTTTGTAAGCAAAGAGCAAGTCAAGAAAATATTTGCAAAATATAACGCTTGATCGTTGCAAAGATCTCCTCGATCTGAGGTTCATTAAACATCAGGGGTAGTGAAAACGCTAAGATTTTGTTAGCGGCTTCAAGTCTATTTGCGAAGGCGAGGAAAATGAGGTGCAGACCCAGACTAATGCAGTATTCATTTTCCTTCAAGTACTTATTTTTATTTTGATGTCGGCATGACAAACTCTGCGCCTTTAGCAATACTCTCTGGCCAGCGTTGCATGACACTCTTTTGCTTGGTGTAAAAGCGAACGCCTTCTTTGCCATATGCGTGCGTATCGCCAAAGAGTGATTTCTTCCAGCCACCAAAGCCGTGCCAAGCCATCGGTACAGGAATAGGCACGTTAATGCCCACCATACCAACCTGAACGCGACGTGCAAATTCACGTGCAATATTGCCATCACTCGTGAAGCAGGCGACGCCATTGCCAAATTCACAGGCATTGACTAAGTTCAATGCTTCTGTAAAATTTACAACGCGTAAGCAAGACAAAACAGGCCCAAAAATCTCTTCAAGATAGATTTTCATGTCTGGGGTCACGTTATCAAACAGAGTGCCCCCAATAAAGAAACCACTTTCATGATCAGGTACTTTCAAACCCCGACCATCAACCAACAGTTTTGCGCCTGAGGCAACGCCGCTCTCAATATAATCAGTGATGCGCTCAAGAGCAGCTTTGCTAACGATTGGGCCCATTTCAGCATCAAGTTCCATGCCGTTTTTAACTTTAAGCGCTTTTGTACGCTCAATGAGTTTTGGCATGATTTTGTCAGCCGCATCACCCACTAATACCGCTACCGAGATCGCCATGCAGCGCTCTCCGGCAGACCCATAAGCCGCCCCAATTAATGCATCAATCGTCTTTTCTATGTCTGCATCAGGCATCACGACCATGTAATTCTTGGCCCCACCTAGTGCCTGTGAACGCTTACCAAAATGAGCGCAGCGTTCATAGATATAATTTGCAATCGGTGTGGAACCGACAAAACTTACGGCCTTCACATCAGGGTTTTCAATTAAGGCATCTACCGCAACTTTGTCACCTTGAACGACGTTAAAGACGCCATCAGGTAAACCAGCCTCGGTTAAAAGCTTAGCCATAAATAATGATGCTGAGGGGTCTGTTGGGCTGGGTTTTAAAATGAAAGTATTGCCGCAAGCGATTGCAACGGGGAACATCCACATTGGAACCATTACCGGGAAGTTAAATGGCGTAATGCCCGCTACCACACCTAAAGGTTGGCGCATAACCCAATTATCAATACCGGTTGAAACTTGCTCGGTAAAATCACCCTTGAGAAGTTCTGGAATGCCAGTGGCAAATTCAACAATCTCAATTCCACGGGTTACTTCACCCTGAGCATCTGTAAACACTTTGCCATGCTCTGCTGTAATGATGGCGGCCAATTCGTCTCTGTGCTTGTTGAGCAGTTCGAGATACTTAAACATGACGCGTGCACGTTTGAGCGGCGAGGTCTGACCCCAAGATTGAAACGCAGTCTGTGCAACCGCCACGACTGTATCGACTTCTTCGCGACTCGCTAATGCCACGCGCCTAGCCACAACACCTTGGGTCGGGTTAAATACATCGGCAAAACGCCCCTCTTTAGGGGTAACCGTTTCGCCACCAACAAAGTGGCCAACATCTTGTTTTGCTTCAAAGGGCTGTGGTGTGTTCATAATGGTTTTACACGCTAATAATTTAATAGAAAATTATGATAAAAAATCATAGGGTGACATGATTTTTTTGTTCGGTTTTTATTTTAACCGAGGAGCACCGGGTTGTTTGGCAGTAGGGCAGGGTTAGGCCATACGTCTTCGATATATTCCAAAATCGCCATAGACTGGCTTATTTCGTGACCATCGTGCTTGAGCAAAGGCAATGAATGCTGGGGGTTGAGCGCTGAAAACGCTTCGCTAAATTGCTCTCCTGCCGCCAAATCGACGGGAATCTCTTCAAAATCAATGCCTTTTAAATTCAGTGCTACCCGAACGCGATAGGCTGCCAACGAGCGCCAAATAGCCATATAGAGCAACCTTCATGATGTGCTGTCTATAAAATCGCGAATAGCATGCATAAAAACCTCGGGTGCTTGTAGTTGCGGAACGTGGGCCAAGCCCGACAGAATATTGAGCTTAGCATTGGGTAAGCCTGCTTGCAATTCAACAGACATCTGGGCAGGTGTTGCTTCATCTAACTCACCAACTAATACCAACACCGGTTGGGTCACTTTATAAAGTTGATCGCGAACATCAAGATCAGCCAGTGCAGCACACGCACCATGAAAGGTTTCTACATCTACATTTAAGAAACGCTCTTTTCTATCTGCAATTAAAGTGGCATTTTTCTCTTGGAACTCGGGGGCGAATAAACGACGCATGGCGACATCTGCAATCGCTGCTAGGCCTTTTTCTTTGGCGGCGGCTGACATGCCCCTGAATGCTGCACGACCTGGCTCCGTAAACACAGCACCGCAATCTGCGAGTACCAAGCGTGAAGCAAGCTGCGGGTGTCTAATACCCGTAATTAATGCAACAAAGCCACCGTAACCATTGCCTAAAAAAATGGGTTTTTCAAAAAGGTTGAGTGCTTCAATGCCTTGTGCGATGTGATCGGCAATCACATTTAAATCACCTCCGACAAAACTCGATTCAGCAAAACCGGGAAGATTCAAAGAGATGACTTGGTGGGTCTTTTCTAACTCTTTTGCAAGTGGGGTAAAAGAGCTGCTGTCAGCCAAAAGCGAATGGAACAAAATGATAGGCTTTCCGGTGCCTGAAATATCAAGGCTCAGTGTTTTGTCGTGAATACTCAGCAATTGGATTGTCATATCACTTGTTCCTTATCGTTTTTTTAACTAAATAATGTATTTTTTTGAAAATTAGTTCAGACGCGTCTGGCTGTCTGTATCTTTGTACCAGTCAAACGGCGCATCATCAAGTCGAACCATCACGCTCTTCGTTTCAAAGTGTTGGTCGAAAGATTCTGTGCCGCACTCTCTGCCAATACCAGAATCTTTGACGCCACCCCACGGCGAGGCCGGGTCTAAACGGTGATGATCATTTATCCATACAATGCCGCACTTAATCTTTGCTGCAACCCGATGTGCCCTTGTAATGTCATTGGTGCGCACTGCGCCCGCAAGCCCATAGGGCGAATCATTTGCTAACGATAAGCCTTCTTCCTCGGTCGTAAATTTTGTAACCGATACAAATGGTCCAAATACTTCTTCTTGGAAAATACGCATGTCTCGGGTTACATCTGCAAATACCGTAGGTTCGACATAAAACCCGTCTTTTAAGGCGGGGTCTGTGGGTACTTTACCCCCCGCCACTAAACGTGCTTTATCTTCATGCAAGCCAATATCAATGTACTTAAGAACGCGTTGCTGCTGCCTAGCAGAAACGACTGGACCGAGTTGAATTTTGGGGTCAACTGGGTTGCCAATTCGAATTGATTTAGCTTTGAGCGCTAACTTTTCTACAAACTCGTCGTATATTTTTGCTTGAACAATTTGTCGACTACCGCAAATGCAGGTTTGCCCCGCACCAATAAAAGCACCGAATGCGGCATAGTTGACCGCCTGATCTACATCGAAGTCGTCAAATACCAGCACAGGGGTTTTTCCGCCAAGCTCTAGTGTTTGGTGGGCAAAATTACTACCCGCAAGGGCACCCGTAATACGCCCCGCCTCTGTGCCGCCAGTCAGAACCCATTTAGCCAAACCCGGATGTTCTGCTAAGGCCTTGCCAGTCGAGGGGCCTAGGCCTGTGATGACGTTAAACACCCCAGGTGGTAGACCTGCTTCAACGAATAACTCTGCTAAGCGAAGTGTTGTTAAAGGGGTGTATTCAGAAGGTTTAACCACCGTGGTACAACCCGAAGCGAGGGTTGGCGCTAGGCTTTTAATCATAATCATGAGTGGATGATTAAACGGTGTTGAGTTGCCGACTACCCCAATTGGGGTACGAATGGTGTAATTTAAATAATTTCCATCTACTGGAATAACGGAGTCGCGACGAGCGATTCCAAGGCCTGCGTTGTAGCGTAGGAAGTCGGGTAAACGCGAAACTTGCGCACGGGTTTCATTAAGTGAACGCCCATTATTAGCGGTTTCAAGCGTATAAATTTCTTCTAAATTCGCTTCAAAGGTATCGGCTAGTTTATTGATGAGTTTTGCTCGTGTACGGTTTGACATCGAGCTCCACTCTGGGCTGTCAAAGGCTTTGGCTGAGCTCTTAACGGCTTTGTCAACATCGGCTTCTGTTGCATGCGCAATCTGCGCAAGCAATTCACCCGTTGCTGGGTTCAATACATCTAGTAAAGCTGCTTGTGATGCTGGAATTTCTTTACCATCAATAAATAATCCACGAATAGGTGCGTGTTTGGTAGAGGTTGACATGGGGTTCCTTGTTTCAAAAAATAAGCTTAGTGAATTTAATTAATAATCATGCCGCGTGCTACGGCTTTACTAACCCTCTTGCCTGCAGCCAGAACATGCTGTTCAGTAAAGCGCTGTGCGGCTTTTGTCGACCTCGACTGAATTAAGTCAATGATCTGACGGTGCTCTTCAACCAACACTTCTGGTTTTCCGTGTTTAATATTACTAACGCTAATTTGAACGGCTCTTTCCATTAAATCCATCAGGTCAATCAGTTGATCGCGCATGCGTGAGTTACCACCCAATTCGGCTAAACGGCAATGAAAGGTTTTGTTGTAGCTTACAAAACCATTTGGCCACTGCGTTTTATTAAAGCTTTTAAATTCGTCGAGTGTTTGTAGCTGTTCGTCGCTAGCATGACGAGTAATGCGTTCAATGTTGGCTCGCTCTAACGCTGCGCGCAAATGAAACATATCTAACATGTCAGAAATAGAGACGGGCGCGACGCGATAACCTTGACGAGGAATCGTGATCACTAAACCTTCACGCACAAGGCTAATTAGCGCATCTCGCACAGGTGATTTGCTTACCTCAAAGCGCGCTGCAAGCTCAGCCTCGCGAATCTCTGCGCCGGGGGCTAACTTGCAAGACAGAATGTCACGGCGTAGCTGTTCGTATACGCGTTCGCGCAGCAGCCGACCGTTAGATCCTGTATGTTCAGCGACGACAGTAGCCATAGATTCAAAATATATTAGTTAATGTTAAAATTTTTGTCGTAATATATCACAATAATGGTATATTTTAACTTATTTATACTAAGTATATGATTTATATCAACTAAAAAAATAGTAATGTAAAAAATTACTTTGATTATTTTTAATGTAATATATCAAATGAACCTTTAAAACTACTAAAACTCGCAAGGAGACATGCATGTTCAAAAAAATTTATCCGAAAACAATTGCGCTGTTAATGGCCAGCGCTCTCTTAATGCCGACAAGTTTTGCGGCTGAAAAATCCCCTATTCGAGTGGGTTTTTTGACAATTAAATCTGGCGCTTTAGCCGCTGGTGGTAAGCAAATGGAAGAGGGCCTAGCGCTTTTTATGAAAGAGCGCAACAACATGATTGCAGGTAGAAAGGTTGAGCTCTTCGTGGCTGACACTTCAGGCCAGCCTGCTGTGACTAAAACGAAAACCCAAGAGCTTGTTGAAAAAGACAAGGTTCAGGTCATCATCGGGCCACTTGCTGCATTTGAGGCGATTGCAATTGATGATTACATTAGAAAAGTGGGGGTTCCTATCATTTCACCGTCTGCTGCAGCAGAAGACTTAACACAACGCAACCCTAACCAATGGTTTGTGCGCGCTGTGGGCACCTCTGCTCAGCCTAGTCATGCATTGGGTGAGTATGCAGCAAAAGACCTAAAATACAAACGCATTGCCATTATTGCTGATGATTTTGCGTTTGGTCATGAAATTGCTGCTGGGTTTCAACGAACGTTTGAAGAGAACGGCGGTAAAGTCGTTCAAAAGCTGTGGTCACCGCTGAATGTGGCTGATTATGGCACTTACATCGGTCAAATCAACCCCAATGTCGATGCTGTCTTTGCAGCTTTTGCAGGTGGTAATGGCGTGAAATTTGTTAAGCAATACAGTGAGTATGGCTTGAAAGAAAAAATTCCTTTGTTGGGTGCTATGACCACAGTTGATGAAGGTATTTTGCCTTTCATGGGTGACTATGGTTTAGGTGTTATTTCTACTGGGTGGTATGCCGCAAGTTTAAATAATGCTGCAAACGCAAAATTTGTAAAAGACTATAAAGCAGCCTACAAAAAAGCCCCTGGTTACTACTCTATGGGTGCATATGGTGCGGCATTGATGCTTGAGCAGGCTCTTAAAGATGTCAACGGCAATATTGAAGACAAAGCTGCTTTTATGGCTGCACTGCGTGCTGTGCAGTTACCAAATGATCCGAGAGGCAATATCACTCTTGATGCATTGGGTAATCCGATCATGGACATCTATATTCGTAAAGTAGAAAAAGTAGATGGCAAGCTTACTAACGTTGTCATTAAAACCTACCCAGCCGTCAGCCAGTTCTGGACATATAAGACAAAAGACTTTTTGGCTAACCCTGTTTATTCAAGAGATTACCCACCCGCAAATAATCTCGAAAAATAAATTAGAAACTTATGTCTTTTTGGTTAATTCAAAGTCTTAATAGCCTTGCCCTAGGGGGAGTACTCTTCACCCTAGCGGCTGGCTTCTCATTAATCTTCGGATTAATGCGCATCGCTAATCTTTCTCATGGCGCTTATTTCATGTTGGGCGCTTATGTTGGGTTAAGTGTTGTTGAGGCGGGCCATTCTTTCTTTTTAGCCTTAATTGCTTCTGCGCTTGCAATTGGGTTATTAGGGCTTGTGGTCGAACGCGTTATTCTTCGACGATTAGCGGGTAACAGCCTATCTCAAGTATTAGCCACCTTAGGCGTTGCTTTTGTGATTGCAGATGGCAGTCTTTGGTTTTGGGGTGGCGACCCTAGGCTAGTAAGTGCCCCCAGTTTTTTATCGGGTGGCATAAAAATTATTGGTCAAACGTTTCCGCTTTACCGTGTTGCCTTAGTCGTTTTCAGCATTGTTGTTGCGCTAGGCCTTTGGTTGCTGCTTGACAAAACAAAGCTGGGAGTGATGATAAGAGCGAGCGTTGATGACAGACAAATGGCGCAGGGTATCGGTGTACCCGCTACAAAACTATTTTCAATTGTTTTTTGTTTGGGCTCCGCATTAGCGGGTATTGGCGGTATTGCCGCTGCACCCATTCTCTCCGTGTACCCCGGTTTAGATGCAGATATGCTGCCATTAGCATTAGTAGTTGTAATACTTGGCGGCTTGGGTAGTCTGCTGGGTGCTTTTATCGGAAGCTTTTTAATTGGTTTTATTTATAGCTTTGGTCAGGCTTTATTTCCTGATTTGGCATACATCATTTTATTTTTGCCGATGTTGATTATTTTGGCAGTCAGGCCTCGCGGCTTGTTTGGAAAGATTAGCGCATGAACCGTATTTTTTTCACAATCGCTTTGATTTTATTACTTGCACTACCCATGATCACTGGGGGTACTTATTATACAAATCTAGCCAGCCAAATTTTAATTGCAGCTATTTTTGCGATGAGCCTTAACTTGTTAGTTGGCTATGCCGGATTAACATCTTTAGGGCATGCGGGTTACTTAGGTTTGGCTGCTTACATCAGCAGCTGGCTAATGGTTAATTCCGGTCTCTCACATGCTAGTTCGGCTTTAGTCGCTATTATGAGCACCACTGCCATAGCAGGTATTTTTGGTCTGATTGCATTAAGAGCCACGGGCATTAGTTTCTTAATGATTACGCTCGCATTTGGTCAAATTTTATGGGGTTTGGCCTATCGGTGGGTAAATATAACAGGTGGCGATAACGGCATATCTGGTTTAACGCGCCCCAGCCCATTTGGAATAGATCTGGGCGAAGCAAATAATTTTTATTATTTTTCTTTACTCATATTTTGTTTGGTCTGGTTGCTCATCGCGATTTTAGTTCGATCACCTTTTGGTGCAACCATTCGTGGAACGAAAGACCAGCCTCGCCGTATGAGTGCTTTAGGTTTTAATGTCTGGCTAATTCGTTGGGCCACCTTTACTGCGTGCGGCTTCTTTGGTGCAATTGGCGGAATTATGTTTGTTTATTACCATCAATTTATCAGCCCACATAGCCTCTCTTTAGCAAATTCAGCAGAAATGCTACTGATGGTCATCGCAGGTGGTGCGGGCACCTTAATGGGGCCCGTTATTGGTGCTACTTTAGTGATGTTACTCAAGAACGTTGCCAGTCAATATATTGATAATTGGGTCACATTACTAGGGTTGGTATTTATTTTTATTGTGATGTATATACCCGGTGGAATCGTTGCTGGGTACGATCGAATTAAAAATTATCTTAATGTTGCTAAATAAAAAATGAGCACAATACTTGAAGTTTCTGACTTAACGAAATCGTTTGGTGGCTTGCGTGTTACGAAGGGTGTGAACCTTACAGTGAAGGTCGGAGAACGTCATTTATTAATTGGCCCAAATGGTGCGGGTAAAACGACTCTCTTTAATTTGATTACGGGTGATTTGGCCCCCGACTCTGGAACCATCAAACTTGCAGGTAAAAATGTAACTAAATTTTCGACCGCACGTCGTGCTCAGCTAAGTCTTGCAAGAACCTATCAAATTCTGACCTTGTTCGGAAAAGACAACTTACTTTCCAATGTAAAGTTAGCGCTACTTGGCAAAATATCACTTCGCTGGAAGTGCTGGGGCTCTTTTTTATCAGACAATTCCCTAAAACTAAAGGCTTTAGAGGTGCTTGAAAGGGTCGGCTTAGCCTCAAAAGCTTATTTGCCGCTTGAGCAAACGTCTTACGGTGAAAAGCGGCGCTTAGAAATTGCAATGGCTTTAGCACAAAATCCGAAAATATTATTGCTTGATGAACCCCTAGCAGGTCTGTCAACTGAAGAGCGCGAAACGATTACGACTTTACTCAAGCAAATTGACCGAAAAATTACTATTCTCATGATTGAGCACGACATGGAGGTTGCATTAGCTTTTGCAGATCAGATCACCCTTCTACATTATGGCGAAGTGATCACAACGGGTACACGTCAAGAAGTCGTTGATGACCCGCGTACCAAGGAGATTTACCTTGGCGAATAAGTCAATTCTTAGTATTGAAAAGCTGAATGCTTTTTATGGTGATAGCCATATTCTTTATGATGTTTCATTTGAGTTAAAAAAAGATACTGTACTTGCACTACTTGGAAGAAATGGTGCCGGCAAGACGACCTGCATAAATTCAATTATTGGTTTTTTGTCAAAAAGAAGTGGTTCAATTGAATTAGAGGGCGTGCAACTCGAAAAACTCTCTCCCGAAAAAATCTGCTTAGAAGGTATAGGTATTGTGCCGCAAGGTCGTCGCATCTTTCCAAGTTTGAGCGTGAAAGAAAACCTTGAGGTTGCTTATCAAAAGCCTCGATCGGGCAGTTCTCGTCAGTGGAATCTAAAAGATATATTTAAATTCTTTCCCAAACTTGAAGAGCGACAAGGTCAAATAGCCGGAAGCTTGTCAGGGGGTGAACAGCAGATGTTGGCGATTGGTCGAGCATTAATGACAAACCCTAAAGTATTGCTTTTAGATGAACCCTCTGAGGGCCTGGCGCCACAAATCGTTAAAGAGGTTGGCAATATCATTGCTTCACTTAAGCCGTTTATTTCGATTGTTTTAGTCGAGCAAAATTTGAATCTTGCTTTAAGTGTTGCTGATAACGTCGTGCTTTTAAATAGTGGCAAAGTTGTATTTTCTGGAAGTAAGGCTTTGTTTTTTGAAAAGCAAAAAGAACTACAAACTCACCTAGGTGTTGAATAAGGGATACTCAAGTGAAAGAGCTTTTGAAAACTGCCAAAATAGGAAATTACGATATTCACTATTTAGACGTTGGTAAAGGTACCCCAGTCGTTCTTATACATGGTTTGGCCGGAGACTATAGCGCATGGACAAACCAGGTTCAGCTTCTTAAAGATCACTATCGGGTCATTGCATTTGATAACCGCGGTGCAGGTAAAAGCTCTCAGGTAAATGAGCCTGTCAGCACAGAAGACTTAGCACACGACACACTTGGGTTAATGAGTTTATTAGGTGTAGAATCTGCTCATATTGTTGGAAGGTCAATGGGTGGCGCTGTTGCACAACATATGGCTTTGATTTCCCCAGATCGTGTCAAATCTTTAGTGCTGTGCGCTTCATTTGCGATTTTAGACCCTTTGGGTCGCCGAGTATTATTAAACATGCGTGAAGCGCTTGAATGGCGTATGAATTGGGCTGATCATGCGCGGCATTCCGTACAAAATTTTGTTTCTGCTGATTTTTTTAATCATAAATCAGAGCAAGTTAAAAAAATTGAAATGTTAATTGGTGGTGAAACCCGTTTGCCGGCATGCTACATACGTCAAAATGAAGCATGTCAAAACCACGATACGAGTGATAAGCTTGGCATGATTAAACAGCCAACGTTAATCATGGCGGGTCAAAGTGACCCTATTTGCTCACTCACGGCAACCAATATTTTAAGTCAAGGCATTCTAAATTCTAAAACTGTCATTTTTGACAATGCGAGCCATTTTTTCTTAATGGAACAAGCAGATAAGTTCAATCAAAATCTTAGCGATTGGTTGCTTTCTCAAAGTAAATAATTTAATAATTAGTTCGGCAACATACAATAACCGCGTGCGTTTTTTCTCACTCAACCGACCTCATGCAACGCCTTCTTGAGCGTTGCAAAAATCTCTTCGATCTGTGTTTCATTAATAATCAGGGGTGGTGAAAACGCTAAGATGTCACCGGTGTAGCGTGTGAGCACACCTTTTT